>ENA-UOTZ01000432-UOTZ01000432.1-compost-metagenome-genome-assembly--contig:-NODE-432-length-35443-cov-7.661059_pt1 | contig 35443 bp, 19 predicted proteins | sample MGYA00238144_ERZ746983 | MGnify/ENA primary metagenome ERZ746983 (study PRJEB28759, sample SAMN06268863) | compost metagenome | isolation source: single cell | place: USA: California, Emeryville, Joint...
AAACAAGAATCCGTTCTGCTGTGAAGGCGATATTTTTCACTCTTGGAGTAACATCTTCTTTCTTGATAACATATTCAATCATTAAAAGACTGAAAATGAGATAGATGAAAGGGGAGAAGAGCAAATCTTGCAGAAGCAGTTTGATCCAATTTGCTAGCCATCGAGTTTGATAATGATTCAGGTTGTATGTGTAGCAGAGTGAGAAAGAAAAGATGACACAAATGAGGATGATGATGTACACCAAGAGATATCCATTGCTGTGTATGGGTTTCAGTATGACATTGAGTTTTGAATGACTACCAATTGGCACCAAAGAAGGTTTAACAATTATAGGAAGAATGCATTTATAATTAATTACCTTTTGCTAGTATTAATTCTCTTCGCACATCTTGGAGTCCTCAATATTTTCTCCAGGATCACGTGTGTTGGTATCAACACGAAAAAAGGTATGATGAAGAGAACTCTATCGAAGCTGCTCATGAGTTTCGAGAAGCTCAAATCATCATCATCAGTTAAACTCTAAAATATAATAATAATCATTAGCACTAACTTGTAAATAAGATGGGAATGTATACCTTGGATTGGTGCACTGATGCAGCAATATCGAACATCATGAGTATTCGTACGAAAAATAAGAGTAATCTTTCGCTTTTGGTGAGACCTCTGTCTTTGTATATGTATATTGCCAACAGAGGATGCGTTACCAACCAAGATATAACGAACTTAGAGAACCAATGTCGTTGCTTTTCCACATGGTGCTCATTTTTATGTTCAAACCGATTCATAAAAGAGTAGTTTTTGTTGACAGTGCGAACTATGAGTAATGTGATCGCAAACCAAATGGGTTGTAAAATCGCAATCGAGAATGACCATTTACGTGTCATGCCGCAGAGCTCGCAAGTGCTAGTCCCGTCGTCAGGGCAGTAATTACTCGATGGACATGAGACCAAGCACATTGTGTTATTAGGTGCTGGTTGCAAATAATACCCTGAATTACAGGCGAGACATTGAGTATTAGAGGGTCCAGTGCAAGATGCGCATGCCTTATTGCAAGGAATGCATGTATTTGTTGTATTATCTGCGAAGTATCCTTCAGGACAGGTTGTATCACAGCCATTTGAATCAGCTTGTTGATAGTATCCTGAGCTACAGCTCACACAGGAACCACTTCCGGGACCAGCACACTCTCTGCAAGTAGGATCACAAGGATTACACTGCCTGGATGATGAATCTGGCCAAGAGCCAGGTGGACAATTTGGAAGACATAGTTTTGAGGATGGTTGAAGGAAATAATTAAAGTGGCAACTTGAGCAATTACTATTTGATGCTCCAAAGCAGGTAGCACAGGCTGAATCGCACTGATTACATCTACGATTAATATCATTCGCATAGTACCCTGAGGTGCAAGAGGATGTACACCCCTTTGTCAATGGATTATAATAAAGATCTTGACTGCATAAAACGCAGTCAGAGGGGCTCGGTCCAATACAATACGTGCAAGTAGGCGCACAAGGAGAACATATATTAGCTGAAGTGTCAGGCCAGTATCCATTTCCACAATTATTCAGACACATTGTCGAATTTGGCTGCAAGAAATACTTCGACTTACAAGCAGAGCATTGATTATTGTTGGGTCCAGTGCAAACAGAGCAAGCTGCATGACATGGTGAGCAAGTATTCTTTGAAGAATCACTCCAATAGCCAACTGCTGGACAAGAAGTCGAACAAGTTGTGGAAGAAGGTTGCAAAAAGAATCCTGTGGAACAGCTGCTACATTGAGTAGATTCTGATCCCGAGCATGTAGCACAGAATGGATGGCAGCTACCACATTGTCTGAGTGTCGTATCTTTGTAGTAGCCTGCTGGGCATGAAGTTAAACATTGGTTTGAAGTGGGTTGAAGGTAGTATCCTGAGCTACAAGAGGTGCAGTCAAGATTCGTTCCCCCACTACAAGTGGAACAGACATAGTAGCATGCAAAGCAGATATTAGAGTTTGGATACCCGTAATAACCTTCCGGACATGAGGAGAGACAACCCACCAAAGTGCGAGGGTCGAGATAGTACCCAGTCTTGCATTGTGTACATTGAGTATATGAAGGACCAGAACACAGGGTACATCTTGAATCGCAGAGAGTACACCAAGAGGTTGTGTTATCTCCATAGTATCCATCTGGACAGCTTAGCTGGCAAGTAAAAGGCCGCAGCTGTCCTGAATTTCGCAAGAAGTAAGGTGAATTGCAAGAGGTACATTTGTGAAGGTTTTCGCAAGTTTTGCACACCGCATCACATAGCATACAATATCCAAAACTCCCTTTATAATAGCCATCAGGACATGTCTGAGAACAGGTTGTGGAATAGGGCAAAAGGAAGTAGCCTGCTGTGTCATTGCATGTACTACAACTATTGAGGCCAGGGGCAGTACAGGTAGCACAGCCCAAATCGCACGGCTTGCAAGTTTGGCTTGAAGTTTCTCCATAGTATCCGGATTCACATGGTAAAATGCACATGCTTTTAGAATCAGAATAGGTTTGCAGAAAATATCCTGCATTACAAGAGGTACAAGATGTAGCATTTGCGGCTAAGCAGGTTGCACAGGGATTAGTGCAACGGACACATACTCGTGACGTGTTAAAGCCATATCCTTCAGGACAACTATTTAGACACGTTGTCGAATTAGGCTGAAGAGAGTAGCTAGATTCACATAAGGTACAATCCGTGTTCGAAGGTCCTGTACAATAGATGCAGGTTGGATCACAAGGCTTACATGTATTGTCTGTCGTGTCACCATAATAGCGAATAGGGCATTGGGTCGTGCACACTCGAGAGGATGGCAATTTAAACCTTCCCGAGGGACAAGTAGTACACATATTTGCTTCAGGTCCTGTGCATGTCTCACAATTGCAGTGGCAAGGATAGCAGCCATAACTTTTGCAGGTGCTTCCTGGAGTTATCTCTCCCGAATTCGGACAAATTTCAAAATATTGGGTTGTATCAGAGGGATCACCGAATCCGACGCAGACAGGGCTATCATCAAAGGTAATATTCCATACACAGAGATCAGTGCATGTATTTCCAAAAGCGATCACCTCTTCGTTTAAGGTTGTCGATATTTGAGTTGCTGTAGCGTTGTAAATGGTGGTGCTTAGAAAGCCTAACTGAGAAGGAGAAAGCGAAACCGTCACCGAGCCAGCTCCCTTGAAACGAAGCCTGATGACTCCAAATGGTTGGACAGTGGAGAGATAGCCGCTACTATCTTCCAACTTTTCAAAAGTGATATTGAAGTTCTGAGACTGAAAAGCCGTAATTCGCCAGGTGGAACCTTGAGTGCGATCGACGCTTGGGCAAGAGAAGCATATGACTATTGAGGTCAACAATAGGATTGGGATGAGCTTTTGCATTTTGGTGAGTTGGACTCGGAGTACTCTCACTATAAATTTTATTCTAACGCTAAAATTTCACATTTGATTGCTGGCATGCCATCTAATTAAAAGCAAAAAAAGGAAATAAATTGCAAGGATATTTCCCGGAAAATAAATTGAAAGGTCCCAGAATGGCAAAAACAAGCTTCGAATTGAGATATCTCCATTATTTGCGGCTAGTCTCATATTTTCTGAGCAGTATAAAAGGAATTTCTAATTTTTTTTTTTCAATTTACACAGACTAGAGCTGATTTTTGCTTTAAAGTGGGTGGCTCAAGGGAAATACTAACTAAGAATTACATTTGGATACCTATGAAAGGATATTCCTTTTTTGCTTTTTTTTGGAATTTGATATTTGCCAATTTGGCAATTCAGTAGCGTAGAAATCGGTTAAAAAAGGGGAACCTCTCAAACTAAAGGTCCCAATTTTACAAAAGCAATCTTATCTATACATCTGAACTTGTTGGTAAAGAGTTATTCATGGCCTTGAGGTTATCTTACCTGAAATCTGATACGTTATCCTTGGTTTTTATTTGCATATATGCTGCTATGTTTGTTACGAATTCATTTTTATATTAATAGAATTTAATTCAGTTGCCATTTTCTCTCTAAAACGCCTCGACCCTATTCAACGAACGGAAATTTAATCTATACAAATTAATTCGTAAGAGCACAGAGGAAGTTAAAAAATTTTAGCATTTCTTAGTTTTCTCTACCTTTTCTACCGAACTTAACTTTTTCCCATGTTCCATAAACGCTCTGTTGTATCCCCAACTGCCTCAACCTGATTCTACATGTATCAACACTAATTTCCAAAGCTTTGACCATGTTAGTTGCCAATTCTGATTCACTTGTAGCCAGCATTCTGACATAGAATCTTCTTCTCTATATGCTTCAATTGCCGGTAACATGTGCTGCTGCATTGAAGATAATCGCAAAACCAGCACAGTGATAGTGTTTGAGTGCTTGAGTTTTTCAAATAAACTTAACAACAACGATTCCTCTTTAGCTACTTAACTAGCACTGCTGTTTCTATAACAGCAACAGAATGGGAGGAATCATCAACTATGGTTGAAGAAATGAGTTTTTTTGATCCACTTTCAATCGTTGTCCTCGTGATCCATTCTTTCATCACGAAAGATTGGTAGGCCGAAGTTTGGAAACTTGCTATAGCCTTGAAAGCCAAAGCTTCTGATTCCAGTCAGCATTCTCACTCGAAAGAACTAATTTTGCACCATACATAATAGAACACACGTTTTTCTCACTAAAAGCTTCTGAATCAGCATACACTCTCTTCGTAATGGCTCATTGTGTATTGGCCAGGTTAGCGATAAACCTTTTGCAACAAATAGAAATCTCACTCTAATCTTCAACTCTGGGGTCGATGTTAGGGCTGTTGCCCTTGTGAGAACCAACTCAACGGAAAAATACTCTATTCATTCGTACTCAGTTACTTTTTTCCGTTGTTGGTGAGGCAGCTATGAAATTCGTAAGAGTAGCAAGATTCTAATTTAGGGGATACAAGCTGATCAACACCATCAGCAGCCCCATTGGTGCGAAGATGAAGACGGCAAAGAGCAACATTAAGAATAAATTATCAAGTTTCTCATAATCATCTCTCGGAGACTTTTCTTTAAGCATTTTGTCAAAGACAGCGTCTACGAAGCCGGAGGCTGATGGACCGTCACCTAAAGTGTTGTATGTCTTTCCATCAATAGATATTTGCTTTGTAGCCTCGGTGTCTTTGGTCACAACTCTGCGTTTTTCAATGAATAGTGTATTTATTTTCCAGCCGTTCCTTTCTAAGCATGTATCGATCCATAACAATTTTTGAAAATACCCACCTAGTTATGAATTAATTTAAAATCCATTCAGACTTATTTAAATGTGGCTTCCTCCTAATCAGTCTTCTAATGGAACCTCAAATCATACTGGCAACAATTGACGGATTTATATCTCGTTGTTAGAATGCTTTAGAACAATCGAGATATATTACTCTTCTCTATTGACAACCAATGATCTTTCAGAGTTCACATATTTAAGGTCATTTCGATCTTCTGGAGTTTATCAAGCCACTTGATTACCATTTCTTATTGCGATGGTTATATTGTTTTATTTTTCTCATTATCTACATTTTCCTGTGTTCTGAGCCAGCAACTTCCAAATTCTCCAAAAGGCATTAATTTTATGGTGACTCTCACTTCTCCAATAAATGATTATCGAGAATGCAAAGACTCGTTAGCCATCAGCGTGGCAACGTCCTGGGAATCATTGACGATCTAAGATAATAATTTCCAATCTGACTAAAACAGAGACACATCAGTATTGTTATCCTGCATAAAAGTTTTCATATATGTTCTAATTGTTACTTATATTTATATATGTTTATATCTAAAACTCTAATTCTCCTTTCTTCTAAACAACACAAGTAGTTAAACTCTTTATTACCAAAAATTGTTAGAGACTTTAATCACTTAAATTTAATAATCATGTCCCGCATTCAGCGGCCCACTTACTCCTTATTATAAGAACCTCGCCATTCGTACTCATTTAGAAATCTTTTTTGATCGAGTTGAGATAATTCCTTCGAAAGCAATCTGTGATCCTCCATTTTGCTTGCTTTTTGGAACTTTCTTCTCAAGCAGGGAGTCAACCTCGGGCGTTAGTTCTATAATTAAGCTATTTTAGAAGAGTTACTAAGAAAAGATTACGTGATTTCTTGACAGACTCGCTCTGTCGGTGGTATATCTTCTGCTTCTTTACAAACGCGCGGAGGAAACCAATGCTCTCGTCAGCATGAGTGACGAAATCGAATCCGTGCTTCTTACCAAACCTGATTTGAAGCAGGTAATCGTCAAGTGACTTTTTGGGCAGTCCGACCACTTTGGCTGCGTCTTCAAGTTTCATTTTAACTTCTTTACCAGTCTCAGGGTCAACAAAGCCGTTATATAGATTCCTCCATCTCGTCACGGCATCGAGAACGGTTTTGATCTTCCTGGCATTTTTCTCCTTGGCGCTAGGCTTATGCGTCTCGGCAGCGACTAATTGCTTCGGGATCGGAAGAGAATCAAAAGTTCCTCTCGACTCCTCATGGTCAAGGTCAGTTGACTGGTCATTTACGATATCTAGCTGCAAGTCTTCAATCTCCATCTTTTCTTCGCAAGTATAGTCTTCTTTCATTTGAGTAGCTAAGAGTGGTGTATACATCGAGTTCACGCTAGGTTGAGTCAGCTTCAATCGTATCTAGTTAGATTTGATGTGTCAGAGAGAAGAGGTGACTTGATCCTTACCTGAATGGCCTTATTGATGACCGGAAATTCTCCAGACGGTATGATGGTGTTGGCAGGTAGAGGTCGTCTGCCGCAGCAAATGTACTCGTTCACGGTGTAACTAAAGTAGTGAATATCCTTGTTCTCAGCTGGAAGTTTCTCCATGAACTCCAAAGATTTAATAATATCTGATAAATCGAGCGTATCTCTACTCTTCGGCAAAAATCTGATCTCTTTTACGACGATAGAGGTCTTAGAGTCTTCCTCATCGATGATAACGTCAGCCTAAATGAGAAAGTAGAGCGTTTATTTCTAAAGGAGGGTCTGGTCAATTACTTTTTGATAATCTTGGAATTCCCAACAGATTTCTGGGAAATAGCGGCTTTTTGTGAAATTGGAAGAGTGGAAGAAGTTTCTATGGAGGGAGGAGGGATGTTAGGGTCAGCAGGTTTCAGAAGCTTACCTTTGAAGTTGAGAGTTGATCATTTAAAATTGAATGTGATAGTGTTGTTTGCGAAAAATTTGTATTTAATAGTTCTAATCCGCTGAAAACCGCTTAAATGCGTGTTTAAACCTCAGATTCTGACCGGGAAAAATCAGTGGGAGAATAAAAGGTTACTAGTATACAGTAATAATCAGCATCAAAACTGGAATTCAGGAAGTCGGAAATTTTTTTGTCTTATGATGATTAACGTTTCAGTAAGGCCGCTATGAGTGGTAAGAACTCTACTTGCCAGCAAGTACGCCACGTGTTTACAAGAACAATGAAGAGAAAGCTCCTATATTTGAAATGGGATATCCTTGTCATTGCCCTTCCTCCTGCTTTGCCTCGAAATTTTTTCTGCTCGAGTCTTACGAGTAATAAACGGTATTTCTTTCATTCAATACTTTAGCTTCTTGCTGAATTCTGACAGCAAAGTTATTATGGTTGAGAAGACCGACCCTATCTATTCTCACGGAGTTTTCTCAGGACGAATGACTGGACATTGACTGTTATGGAATTCGGCTCTCCATGAAGTTTTCAGAGTTTTAAATTAAAAATTGCCTGACAAAACACCTCAACGCGCAAATTTCAAGGTTGCAAATGCGTTTGTCTTACTGAATGAAGTTTACGTGATAATCGTCAAGGCTGACAATCAGCAGCGACGAAGTTACAAAATAAACTGTAACTGACTTTTCCACATAGCATCCTGACAATGGGAGAAGAATTATATCACAGGAAGTCTCAGTGTCGGACAAAGTTTTAAGTCTTATGGCTTTATCAATAAATAAAATCACGTATTATCTGATAGATACGATATCAAAGAGATGAAGCAGATATTGACATTGCAGATACAAACCCTAAGATACTTTTCTTAGTTTTCTAGAGAACTAATAAAGAGGATCGAGAACATTGCTCTTAACTAATTGATTCTGGATCCAGAAGATGTTTCATCGCACTCAGAGTTTTCTCATCTCGAATTTTCTATCTTATCTTTAATATTGTTGTTCTGATCTCAGTGCCACAGAGGTTTGATTTTCCAAACAAAGAAGTGGAATTAGTTTAACTCTTTTGTAAGAGTCCGGAAAACGCTTGTGGCTTGAATTTGCTTTTTGTACAGTTCATGTCCCGAAAATGTTTCCTTTCCGAAATCAAGGAGTTCGCTTTCATGAAAGCTTCATTGTGGAAAATTGGAGAACCCTGGAGAACAGGTCTTCTGAATATTATTTTATTCATGAACAACAAGTCTCTCGCATAATTAACTGTCATTGAAAAATCATAGACTCATCATTTTCAGAAGCATCCTCATAGTACAACTCATTTAGAGATCACCCCATATCGTAATAGACAGCTCAAGGTTTAGAAGAGGAGGTCTTCGAAACTTCTTTATCCCAACTCAAAGAAGCAATAAGTGTCAAAAATTAACATCCCACTATCAAAGCTAACTCTTTTGATTTTTTCCTGATGAAATCGGGCTAATTATCAGCTGGGCTTTCATCTATGCAAAATGCATCGAACGACGAAGCGAGTTGTTTTTCTCTTGTTGTATGATTTTCAATTCTTTGAATGAGAAAATACGAACGTGAGTTATATAATAGTCCATCTTATTTGTATTTATCACCCTTTAGCAGTCCTGCACAGCAACACCCTCGAAAGTAAGCACAATGCTAAGATTAACCAATAAACTAACCAATGTTCTCAATTGTAAATGAGAAAATCCAACCATGGACTTATAAAAAGGCTAAAAAATATCTGATTAAAAACCCATTTTCTTCATCCACACCTCTTCAGGGACCCTAATCGAAAGGTTCCAAGTTAATAATGATTATCTAAAAAACATCCAATACTTTTCTGCCCATGCAGGAGGTTTCATGTTTATTTTCGCCATCGTCCTTTTGATCTTTTCCACAGTTTCAGGTGTCAGAGGAATATCTTTAAACCTCAACGGTTTACACTCCTGAGCCTCTGCTTTGGTGTCCTTCACTTCTTTAGTTTCCTTCACCTCTTTCACTTCGGCTACTTCTTTTACACCCGAATCTTGAAACTCTTCCCACTGACCAATGCAAGGAAAGATCAACACATTAAACCATAATCCCATGAATTACATCATCATCTTCATTAGCAGGATCATCGTTAGCTATCGTCTTATAGTTATTTTCCATTTGTTGTGTTTCTTCATCTTCTTTTTTATCCTTTATTTCATGAACTTTTTCGGCACCGGTTTTGTTTTCAACGACGAATTGAACTTCGCTGACTTCTACCTTTCTGCTTTCTACCTAATTTTCGTTTAAGCTTCTATTCAAAGATTTGTGCTCCATACATGCAACATCTTCGCATTTACAGCCTCGTTGTATTCTTTCTCCAGCTTCCTCATTTGGTATTCAACCAATTTGTCCTATGGCAGGGTCAATTATCCAGGCAAGTTGAAAGAAACTACAATTTCTGCTTTAGAAAGCTCTCTGTCTTCCATCTTTGATACGATAAATTTGTTCGAATTATTAAATTGCTAAATGATAAACTACCCCTTAAGACAATCATGATATCAAGCATTAATCCAGATATCTAAAAAGCATACCGTGAAAAAATCCATGAAAAGTTGAAGGAATACAGTATCTTATATACACAAAACATAACTGCTCTGTGCTAATGTAGTATGCTGTGTTTTACGTCTTGGACTAATGCTATTTAGTATTTTGGAGATTTTCCAATTTCGTTGAGCAAAGCGAGCCTCATACTCGAAGGAAGAAAACCAATCTCGATATTATCTCTCCATATTCATATCTGAGAAAGCCGCTAACATTTCAGTTTAGCAATTTAGTAATTATTCTTTGATATCCATATGCAATTTATGAATTATGTTCAGATAAGCAAAGTCAAAGTGCCTTCAATCAATCGCTGATTAAATGCTAAGGAAGAGTAGTAGTTCCTATAATTTTTAGCTCATAATTCTCTTCAGTCTCACAAATTAGGTCTCAACACTCTTGATCTTTGAGTTTCGACTATATCGCGAGTTCTCAGTTCATGTAGCGAAATGTACTCTTCTTCAGCTACACCAGCGCACCCAATAAACAAACTAAAATATAAATAATTTACATGAGACGGTGTGCTGGCTGATGTGGTCTTCTTTGTTGATTATCTCACTCTGAATAGACTTATTTCTGAAGCTAGACAAAAGAAGCTGTTATTGATGCTTTTCGTTCTCTTTGATTACAATGATAAGTTGTCAATGGAGTGGCTGACGGTGGTTCGAACATCGTTGATGTTAAAGTCATGAACTTCGATCTCTGCCTTCGAGAAACCTAAAGCATGCTATGGAAAAGGGCCATTGTTAGCTCGTATTCTCATATCAGTACATACCACGAAGTGATCGCTATTCATTTTTGAAAAATCACCCCTCCCATGGGTAAATTGGCACTCTTTGCTGCGAACTTTAACGAAAATGAGTCGTTAGAGCAAGGCGTTTGGGCATTACCTAGATCTAAGAGCCCATTGGTCTGGACTCTGGTGCTAAGAGTGTAAGTTTGCTTCCTTTGCTTATTCATTTCTTGCTGAGAGAAGCTGAGAACTGCATGATGAAGGTTTGAAAGCGTGGAATATTGCTCATTGTCCAGATAATCGCTCTCTTGGTGTCGCGCGGCGTTTGCGGCAAGCCTTCTCTGGCGATAGAGGGCACGAGTAATGCTGTTTCTGATAATTTTGACAATGAACTTCATTCCTCGATAAAGTCAATCTGAGTGAGGAAAAAACCAATTTATAGTCTGATTATTATAGTTCCAATAACAAGAGGATCAAGAGTACGTCAGTTTAATCAGAATCAAAAATTCAGAATTCAATCCACTCATTGACAACAGGACGAAAAGCAAAATACCACCAAGACAGTTTCTAAAGGAACTCCATCTCAAGGCTAAAAACACCAAAAAACAGCAATTTTTCTTGAAATTTGAAAGAAAAGGACTTATGAAATAAAAATTTGATTCATTGGATATGAAAAATGACTTAAGTTATCTCTTGCTGAGATTAAAAAACGAATTGTAAGCTGATTTCTAAGACAATTCAAATAAACCAAACAAAATAATACTGTGTTTCGAGGACCGATAGAGGAAATCAGGCAAAAACATTAAGGAAATCTCTCTTCGTTTATTTTCTGAACAGATCGAGCTTCATGCTCATAATACTATCATTCTGATCGAAAATAGCGAGGGAAGTGTCTTTAATATGCGTCATGTTATAAATCGTTCGGTGTAGAATGGAATTGCTTTTCATGGTCTCCTGCGTACTGTTGATATTATTCAATATTTTCTCTCGGATCAATGCTGATTTCCGCTTATCAATCGGCAGGTTTTTATTATTATTCGCCTTCAGACCACCAAGGTAATTCTTCAATTTGATCTCAGCTTTCGTACCGGCATTCGCATTGTGTCCAGTCGAATCTGATCGATAGTAATTTGGCATAGCGGACATTCTGGATTCTCCTTCAGTTTTTCTGGAAAAACCACCGAGCGGTTGCGGTGAGGTGTTGTCTCGCTCTGCAGGAGTTTTCAGCGAGAAGATTTCGGGCAAGTTTTTCGAGAAACCTGTTTTTAGAATTCGAAACTCTCTTAAGACCCTATCATCCTCGATTAGACTCGAACCCACCTCTTGAGACTCAGAGAAATTCTGTGGTTTTTTATTTGCCTGTGGTCCTCTACCGTTGCTAGCTGCGCGACCGTGCATCGGCGTGGTGTTGGCCTTTTGGGAAAGTAGAAGCCTCCTTAGATATGGGTTGTTTACCGATGCTTTCTCACTAGAAAGATTGATTTGAGTGCTGAGAGTCCATGATTCCGGGCCAATGTAACCATTGCCTTGACTGTTCTTTTTGATGGGGATTTTTGCTTGTTTCAAGTCGCTTGCAGCGTTCGGATGGGCGACGTCGTATTCTTTGTGAGAAGAAAGGGTTTTTGGGCGAGTTCTAATGAAAGATTCTCTTAATTTCCTCACGTTGTGGTAATGCTGACTAACGCTTGTTCCAGCGATTTTGACTGGTTTGGTTTGATCTGGATTGGAGAGTTCAACTAAATTGACGGGTATTCCCTGGAAGTGAGGCATCTCGCTGGCTTCCACTGTTCTATCCTTCACATGGTAGGCTTCAATAGTCGGCCGATGTGATGCTTGGTTATTTATCGAATTTTTTCGATAGCTCATCTCATCATTAGTGCCCTTATCATTCTGGTTTTCGATTGAATTCTGCTCGTTAGATTCCGAAGATAGCGACCTCTTGTCAACCAACCTGACTACTCTCGGTCGAGGTACGGAGCTCGGCTTTTCGAATTTCGCGTTCTTAGTGAGCTTCGGCACAGCCAGCCGCCTACCCGCCGTAGGAGTTTTCATCGTGGGAGGTTCTTTGATAGCGTTAATCTGGGCTGTTTGGATGTTGGCAAGTTCCTCCTGCGCGGTCTCAGCATCTTCTTTTGACTGTTTAGAAACTGTATCAGCATCGCTATCGCTATTGGCTTCTTTTATCTCTCCTGCCTGGATACTCTCGTACTTTTCCTTCAATTCAACAGGATCGAAAAACTCTCTCCAATCAGGCAGAAATCCATCAAAACCTTCTTCATGTGTATCGTCTGGACCTTCGAAAGCGTTCTGAACCAAGCGTGACGCCTTCGTGCTGCTCAGGAAGTAAATACCAGCATTATCACTCTTGTCATCAAAGGTTGACTGGTGAGTTCGGGTTCGGGTATGACTTTGCCTGGGAAGATCGGGTAAAATTTTGAGTGCCTTACACTGAGATTGAGCTATTATTTCATTGCTAGTCGTCATCATATCTCTGCGAATGCCTTTCTCAAGGCTTTTCGGCGTGACTTCCTTCCATTCCTCCAGGCTTCCTCTGAAACCCTCTTGGCTGATCTTTATCCCTTCGGACCCTCTAAAATTGTGGAACCGGCCCCTTACGAATTCAGTATGCAAGCCTTTATTTGACTCATCAAACGAAGTAGACTCAGGGTCGAGCTGTGAAGTTTTCGTGTGAATCCTCGGGCCTTTTTTGAACCCAAACTCCTCATTTTCCCCTCTTGGGCTCTGACCATGAGGAGACAGCATGCCTTTGTTTTCCACAATCTCAAAATCGAATCTCTCATGCACATAGTAAAAATCATGTAAACTCAGTCCAAAATCCCTTCCAAGAGTTTCTAAACTCTCCTGATTGAATGGAATTACCTCGTCTCCTGAAGTGTAGCCATACAACGAGACTTCCAGAGTAAAGCTGTTTACTACCTTGAATTCTCTCCAGACAACCACTCTGGCAGTTCCCATCTTATTCGCCGTCACCTTGAAATTGCAATCCTGGAAGGAAAACATCGGGGAGCGCTTTGCAAAGATCTTCGGCAGGAGTCTCACCCTCGTCCAGGAGTTGAACCCTCCTTCACTAAGCATACTACACCCATACATAAAAGCGCTTTTCTTTTTACTGTGGCCGTGAATATCGCAGAAAACTAGCAATTCCCTTTCCTTTTGGAACTGCTTGACGAGCTTTTTCGTCGTGTAGATCTCAGGATGAAGCTTCTCGTTAGGTTCGAGCCAGCGTCGGTTCAAGTCAGCTCCTGATAAGGACGTGCGGTTGTTTCCGACAGCGACTCCTTCAGGGTTTAGCATTGGCACGATTTTGAAGACATAGCATTTAAGGATTCTCTGAGCTGCGTCTGAGCCACTGAGGAGGAATTTTATCAGTCCTTGGACCACAAAACTGGAATTGCTTTCCCCAGGATGCACTCGAGCGCAGATAAATGCTCCTTTTTTCTTTGAATCATCGGCTTTTCGTTTACACACGCCGGTTATCGTTAGCATATACAGTGGAATTCCCGCGATTGTTGAACAGATTTTCTCACGTTTATAGACGATATCTCGCGTTACAATGCACACAGGTTCAAATTCCGCTGTCGAAGAGTCCGGATCAGGTGCGCTGTTGTATTGCGTCGGGATTTTGTTACCTGGCTGAGCGTCTTGCTGGAGTTTATTTTCGATTTCGATTAAAAACGTGGTTAAATCGGTGAAGTTATAAGGGAGGAAATACGCAAAGTAGACCTTATCGAAAGCATGCTTGAACGTATAGCTGAAAGAAAGAGTAGAATAATAATATGTCCTCTTTTCCAGCTCTTCACCATCAGCGTTTGCCTCCTGATTTCCTTTGTTATCCTTTTGACGCGCTTTAAGATTCTGCCTTCGCTCCGGCTCACTTTCCCCTTGTGTTTTAGCTAACAATAACGCTTTCTCTTTATTTTCCATTTCATCTTCATCCTCTTCACCAATGACACTAGCTTTTTGCAGCACCTGCCTCTGCAACTCGTTTTTTTCATACGAAAAATTCTCTCCACTCAATTCCCATCCGACTCCTTCTGCCGCCTTTTGATGCGAGGACAGCACATATAACTTCTGCCCTTTGCTAAATAAACTCTTACTCTTCACCATATTTCGAATATTAAACGTAATTTTCCTGCCCTCGAGATTATCATAAACCGCCACTGAGAAAAAGAACCATTGGGTATGTCCTCGAGTGTTCGCGTCATTATGCAGATAAAGGTCATATTCATTCGGGTTCACATAGTAAACTTGGGCGAGATTTCCGCTTTCGAAGTTAGAATCGAAGATCGGGACTGCAACTCCGTTGACAGACATGACTATTCGCTTTGTAAGAGACGAGGTAATGCTTGTAGGCAATTTTTCGAGAGTTCTGTACCTCTCCGTCACGCTTTGGTAATTAGAGCCAATGAGATAGAGGAGATGCTGGCTCATTTCGGCTGAAGTTGACGGCCTGTTGATTGTTATAATGTGGGTTCCTTTCATGTATTCTGGGTTGCTGATGGTGGATACATATCGAACGGGAATTCTCGTGACCTCTGAGCAATTATTGTAGTTAGCGTCTAGATTCAGCCCGCACTGGGCGCAGAAAGCCTCTTCGAGGCTTTTTCGTTTGCATGTGTGCTTGTCGGTGAGGGAAATGGAGCCAAGAGGGTCTATTTTGTCCGTTTTGTTTTTTATCTGCTTTGATCCGACCTGTTCAAACCAGGCGATGGAGTCGTGGTTGTGACGGGCGTAAGGGTAAGTGCTGACGAAGGAGAGCTTGGCCTTATTTACGGAGGAAGAGAAAACTTTTTCGATTTTTACGTCGAGGGAGTACATCCCTCGCTCGCCGAGCGGTAAAGGCTCAGACAACATAAAAATAATTTTATTTTTGGACCGAAATAGTGCGAATTATGAGCATGAAGTTCAACATTTTCAGAATGCCTAATAAGTTTTTTAATACTCGAGGCCTAGGCCGCTCAAGGCGTTTGTTGATATGAAATGAGCACGAAAAGAGAGAAAGCTACAGAAATAAAACAGAGATGCTTTCACCGCCGTTAAAAGAAACGAGAGGATGATGAATTATCTCATTTTAGTAGTCTCATTCGAGCTCTCATGGAATAGGGACTCTCTTTTTCTATGAAAATGAGGAATTTTTGAGGCAAATACATGAGTAGGAAAACGTAATATTGATCAACGCGCTTGAGTCCTTATTTATATCACTTGTTAAAATAGATAAAAAATATATTGATTCAGAAATTATTCCTAAAAAAGCATTTTTTTTCTGTCATTTACCCATCCAGTGCAAGTTTCTGTAGTACAGATAGACTAGTATCGCCTTCAATTACCATCTCCTATTAGAAACGATTCATAATGAGAAACAAATTGCACTGGGTATTTTTACAGAAGAGAATAGAGCGACACATTGAGAAAAAGTTATTTGTTGGTGGTTGTAAGGGTCAACTATCATCAATAGCTTGATAAGATCGAGTTCCATCTTGTGATCCTCGAAGTATTTAATCAGCTCCATGAACTCGGCCTGTGGTGAAAAAACCATTAATCAAATTCCTCTTCAACGCAATGATTACCTCGTTTATAATTCCATTGTTGTCTTTATCCACCAGCTTAAAGTAAGCCAGACACCTCCTGAGGAACTTCTCATGGCTTACTAATTGGAAATCCAGGATCACTTTCTGAAACACGCTATATTCAATAAATCTTTTCTCCCATTCGGTGCGCTGCTTTAACTGTTCTTCTCTTGGCAGCCTCTTCCTACAATCACATTAAAAAGCAACAAATCGAGTTAATAAGCAGTCAATTATAATCCAAAGCTTACCAATCCTCTATGTTTTTCTGAATCCATAGCTTCTTCAATCGACTAAGCACTGCCTCCGCATCGTCTTGATTGTACATGTATTTGATGATTTCTATGCATTCCTCTTCGTAAACGACACCATTCATCTTCTGGAGTAGCATGTCTTTGATTTCTGAGTTATGTTTGAGCGGATATTTCCCTCGAAGGTACATCTTTTCGTGTTTCGCAAGAGATGAGTTAACTCCTCGTTATTATTTTTCAAAGAATTACCTTGAGTAGCTCTTGAATCGTGTTTTTAACTTGATTTTGCACAAATCTAAACTCCTCATCAAGCTCGCTTTTCAATATTTTCCCAAACACTGCGACGTCATTATCCTCAGCTGAGTACTTCTTTATGCCGTTTATTATCGCAGTCGCCCATTCGATAATCAAATTCTAAAAGATGATCATTTAATAAGGTTTTTCTTTTCAAAAGCTTGCAGCTCACCTTCAGCCCGTACTTCTGATTTAAATACGTATACATATGCATCTCCATAGTTTCACGTGGCTGTTTGGCTTCGAGTGCCTTCTGGTCATATTTTGCCTTAGAAGCGTAAATCTCCTCAATAATATCCTTCAATTGCTTCAATGACAGTGTTCGGATGAAAGTATGTCCTGCGACCGACTGTTGCTGTTGCAGGAATGTACTCCGATAGGAATTCTAATTATTTTTAGTTATTTTTCTGTTGTATTAGACAGCAAATCACCTTCTTTTCATAAGAATCATTAATTCCTCCTCTATATGAGCTTTGTTGAACTCCTTCACCTAAAGTCTGTGTCTCTCTTGGCTTTTCATATCTAGAAGGACTCATGCCCCTTGGCGGTGAAGTTCTGAGAAGTTTGTCTAACAGCTTTTGATTGTCCTCCTCAAGAGAGAGGATTTGCTCTTGCAAAGCGGCTTTCTCTTGAGAAAATTGATTGATTAGTTCTTCGCGCTCAGCTCTGAGTTTCTGATAATGCATGCGATTAATGATTTTTGTGTGGTCAATAATTACAAGATTTTGCTTCTCCATCCTCTCGGCCGCTTCGAGAAGCTTTGCTGTTTCAATTTTCCCCGCTGAGGAAGAAGATTGGTCCATTTGGCTTCCCGAAAACTTCCCTTCTTCGATTGCTTTTTGAAGCAAGTACAAATTAGCTAAAGATATAAATCATCATTGCTAGTCAAAGGAAAGTCCTACTATTTGTAGACGTTTTAAAGAGAATTGAATGCGCTGTATGAATCCCCTCGAGTATCGAGCTCACCCGAGGGTCGACTCCGCCGAGGTACTCAATTGTCTTGGTAATAACTATCTCATACAGAGCGTATTTCGCCTATTGATTTGCTTTAAGTTCTTCATTCAATTAGGAAAGTAAGGAACCTTTAAAACATTCGTTTGCTTGATGGCTCTGCTGTCTTTTGAGTTGAGTTTCGTCGTCAGATCGCGGATTATGTATTTGACATGCTCATCGAACTGCTCTGCCAAGGAATTATCTTTCTCTGGATTCTGCTCGCGAATGAGCTCTCTGACGCCATCGTAAAGCAATGCCACAGCCTTAAGGTCTTCCGTTGTTAATCCAATCTCTTCTTCGTTTGTTGAGCTATCTTTTTTGAATGGCGAGGCTTCTCGCGGCTGAAAGGCCTCATTTTTGCGAGAAACAGGCCTTGGCTCTCTGATAACTAGTAACAAGTATGCTTTTACTATAATCTTATGACGGATAGCCGACCTTTTGAATTCAATTTCTCCAAAAACGGCAGGTTTTCAATCAATACTTGCACATCATCCTAGCGCAGATACAATTTATAATAGCAAACTGAAGAAAAATGCCTGGGATTTAATATCAATGGTGAGATTTTTCAGTCTTGGTAGTGAAATTAACCCTTTGATTGCCCTCGAGGCCTATGGTGAGATGTTATCGCTTGAGCTTAACAGCGTGGCTTACATCTTGAAAAAGATTATTTCCAATATCAAGACTTTCAAGGGACCGAAGAGACGACATATCTTCTGGGAGACTCGCCAAGAGATTCCCGTGTAAAGAAAGCTAATATTGCAGTTGAGTGCCTCGTTTGGAAGAATTGGGTCAGTGTTTACCTCTCTCAGGTCAGGAAATTTGGATAGAAGCGGGAGGAACGACTGCAGATTTTGAATTTGTCTGAAATTCGAAAAATGAAGGCGTTTCACTTGCGTCGAATATGAAAAAAGTTACTGAAATGCGAGTGTTATGCTGTGCGTATTTGGATTTGTTTTGGATATTTTTTCTAGTATGTCCATGATGCCGATGGCGGAAGGTTGAATGATAAACAATAACTCCTAAGATTTCGCAGTTTGCTCACAGAATGAGGCGAGATATTAATAAATGAGCTGTTAAATTTTATTTTCTTTATGATAAGACTATCAACATCTCCAACAATGAATGTAAATCCTCCTGTCTAATTGCCATTGAATGGGTGAGATAATTCACTCTGATGGCTACCTACACGTGCTTAGCTTGAAAAATGAAAGCTTTTACTGAGGTGTATTCACTGATTATTTTTTTTAATACTCAGGATTGCCATTATTTCTTTTGAAATTCTCATTAAGAAGCGAGTTAGTTACAGAAATTTATGCAAAAGGCAACAAAGTAAATGATTAGGATGTATCATTGGTAAGTGTGTCAAAGAATTGCATCTCATTCTTCAGAGGGTTGCAAAGTACTTCATTCAGCTGATAAATCTTCACAACGCATCCAGGATACACGCAGGCAAGAAGATCTAATTGATTGCGATTAAACTTCAAATTCAACGCACCTCCAGTCTTAACATCTTCATTCTTGAGCGTATAAATAGGCCCGCTCTTCGACTGCAGCAAATCATAGATAGATATATGTCCTCCAGCTTTCGTTGATAAAAAAATTAAAGAAAGGTGTCTCTAATCACTTACATGACGCAGTCGCAAACACAGTTGCTCGAAGCGGCGACCAATCCGCTTTAAAAATATAATTTGTGGCTTGATCGACAACGGATTGATCAATCGTGAGCAATGGCTTATTCTAGATAGAGGAAATAATCAATCAGTCTTTATCCAGCATGAATTCTTAGCAAATACCTGCAAAAGTTCAAATAGTTTAATAGAGCCATCCAACGATGCACTGAGGAAAATATTTCTATTCGAAATTGAAGTCACACAGGTCTAAATCACAGTAGTTACCTATGGAACGGAGAGAAACTGATGCTGTACACTGGGCCATTATGCACTTCATAAGCGAACGCAATAGGATTCGTGTAAAGTTTTCTGATATCTGGCTTCGATTGGAAAATATGCTCGACCTTAATTTCGCTGATGTCTCGCTCTTTGCAGTACTCTTCGACATGGAGTTTGATCTCTCCCACGTTCTTGTTCATCAGATTAAACATAACAGGATACGTTTCCTCTTTCCATCTGACCGCTCCACCTATACGCATAGCAATTAATAGTTGACCTCCCAAAATGATTAGAAAAAGTCTACCTTTTTGTTCAAAGAGGACTTTTTGCTTCTTATCATGGCTGATATTATTGATCAAGCATCGGAATACCGATCCGGCTTCAGTTCCGAGGATAAAGCAGGTTTTTTCTTCCAGCGATTGATTGATTGTCAGTCCTCCCACATAGGAGAGGAACCCGTCTTTCTTCCTGACGAGCGTGTAGCCTTTGCTAGGGAATTTGAGTTGGTGCTCCATAGCCCAAATAAGCACTTTTCCATCAGTTGATAAGCTCAGTAGATTCTAAAAACCATGAGTTGTATGAGTTAGCTGCTAAAGCATGTATATATTTTGGTTACATAAATCGAGGTTGCTTTGCCGACCAGCTTCTGCTCAAGCCAAATTATCTGCGAGATAGCTTCTCTGTGGAAATACTCATCGATTCTAGAACTATACAACAGGTTTTCGTCCTGTCTTGTAATGTCCCAGATGAAAATCTCGCCTTAGAATTTCACTTTGAGAGGAATTCCAAGGCCATTGATATTACCATTAAACGAACCTCCAGCAAGGATCGAAGGCTTTGTAGGATGGAACTCAAGACACATGATCGAACTCTATTAAGCATTGCAGAAAATTAAATTAATAACTAGCAAAACATACCTGTGTTTCGATTTTTAGCGTCGGAACGTCTTGTTTGAAATCTCTTCTGCTGATATTCCAAACACATACAAATGACTTGTGGTAGCTCATGCCTTCATGCTCGAATTTCCCGTAACTTAAACCCATTAAGCCCATTACAAGCGAGATATCGATTACGATGCTGCCAGAACTAATCCGGTGGAATTCCAAGATAAATCCGTGATTTCTAACTGCTCTTCTTGCTCAATGAGCTTATCCGCAGAATTTGAAAGCGTGTAAAGGCACGTTATTTCTTTTTGGTCCGTTCCCCATTTCACATCGAATTCTTTTCAGTTTGAGATAAGATACGAAAGGAAAGCGCGTTACCATCCAGCGCTTTGAGGTTGGAGTTCTCAGCGATCGCTTCCAACATCAGCAAACCCGCTTTCTGCGCGAATGCAGTGAGATCGGCTTCGTCTACTTGAGCCTCTTCGACCCCTTGGAAATTTTCTGATGTTTGAATCTGTTACATTGCGCCATATCAAATATAATGCTGAATTATTCAAAAATAGGTACCGCTTTCTCTTCTTCAGGCTTATCAGTGTTAGTTTCTGCCTCATAGTATTCAATTGGATCTGTTGCGCTCATTTTATTCATTTTGAGTACTGATTTTCCTTCCACTCCTCTAAAGTAATGGAAAATTAGCTAGTTCTTGAGCAATAGCGAGATTAACTTGAAAAAGACCGATCCGCAGTCCTGATCGGTGAATGCATACATCTTAGACATCTCCATTTCGCTTGGGCTGAGTTTTTATTCTTTGAATTTATTTTAGCACGGTTTCTTTTATTTCAATTTGATTCTTTCGAAAGCTTCCAATTTGATACATTTTTCACAGGATATTTTTCCGATCCTTTGTATCTCCCCTAATCCCCACCAGTTAAGCTAGCTCTGGGTTAATCCATAAGCAGAGAAGATTCCAGGGAGCTTATAAGCAGGGTAAAATTGATATAATAGCATATAAAGCTAATTGTTATACAAAATCAGCCAGAAAGTCGCTTCGAAATTGCTGGCGATGTTTTTTTCAAATTTTGGTTCATTAATATTCGTTTATTAATCGAAAACAATCATCGATGATGGAGTTAGTGAAGCCATTAGAACAGCCTGAAAGAGAGCAGGCGCTTGCTGGCTTGCAACAGACGAACATAATTGTAGATACAAAAGTTAAAGTCGCTCTGAGAGTTAGACCAATGGTTATTAAAGAAATCGCAGCCGAAGAACAACGATGTGTTGCTTGCGACTGCAATTCGAATCAAGTTTGGCATTGCTCGAGTGATTTTGTAATAAATATGCATAGGTTCAGCTGGGAAGAGATCGGTCTTTCACTTTCGACAAGGTTTTCGATGAAGAGACTTCTCAGAGCCAAGTATACGAGGTTTGTGCGCGAAATCTTGCGCTATCATGTTTCCACGGGTATAACGCGACGGTATTCGCGTATGGACAGACTGGGTCAGGAAAAACGTATACAATGGGCAGCTCTCTCTCGTATGATGTGAGATCAGAGGAAACCGGGATTATCCCGCGGACGATTAAAGAGGTGAGTTATATGTAGCTGGTATCTAGTAATTAGACATTTTCGATTTAGATATTTCAAGAAATAGAAAATCAAAAGGTTGAAAAGGAGTTCATCGTCAAAGTCTCGTTCATAGAGATTTATAATGAAGAGATCCAAGACCTCCTTGATCCGACTGCAAACAGTACAAGAAGGTAAAACAATCAGAAGAGAATTAATAATAGCTGAATATTGTTGGCTGTTGTTTCAATAGAAATTTTAGTAGTGAAAAGGCGATCACGATTCGAGAAGAAAAAGACGGGTCAATCAATGTTTGCGGGGTCGTCGAAGAAGCAGTAATAATCGGCTTGTCTTGGATCGTGATGCCATAAATTTAATGCGATTAGGTGAATTCTTATGAAGAGCTATTAGATTGTCTTGAAAGAGGATCCATCAACCGGTCAACAGGCTCAACTCTAATGAATGAGACTTCTTCAAGGTCACATGCAATATTTACAATATTTTTGGAAATGCATAAGAGAGACGACCCCTTACAGAAGGATAAAGTCTTAATGGAAGCAGAGAGTGATTTAATGGCAAGGGATACTTCTGCAACTCTGCAAGATGAACCTGATTTTATGACGGCGAAGTTTCATTTCGTTGATCTGGCTGGCTCAGAGCGACTCAAAAAGACCGGTGCATCTGGCTGGGTAATGAAAGAAGGGATAAACATAAACAGAGGGCTGTTTGCTCTGGGAAACGTAATCTTCACACTTTCTGATGTAAAAGGTAGAGAGTTACATGTGCCTTATCGAGATTCGAAGCTGACGAGGATATTGCAAGACTCTTTAGGAGGGAATGCTTGTACATATATGATTGCGTGTATCAGTCCGGCTGAAAGCAATTTTGAAGAGTCGCTTAGCACTCTGAAATACGCGAGTCGAGCCCGTAATATCAAAAACAAGCCTATCGTGAACCGTGACCCTCAGAGCGCATTTATATCGCAGCTGAAACAGCAAATCCATGAGCTACAGGCTGAGCTTCTCCAGTGGAAAAAAGCGGCTGATTTGAGCCAGGAGACGCCAATTAATCCTTCAACAGCGCAGGGCAAGCACGCCCTTGCTCAGAAAATCAAGGGCCAAGAGGAGGCAGATAACGAAATTATAAAAAATCTCAAGCAGAAGCTGCTCCACTCAGAGAAAGAGAATAGTAGGCTGAGAACAGAACTACAAGCGATCAAGAAAACGCTAAGCGAAATCGAAATTAAATTATATTCAGTCCAACGCGAGAGAGACTTGTTGAAGCTACTAAATGAAAAATATACGAGAAAGCTCATAGAGAATGGGCTGGAGTCGCCATCAGATGAGAATCTCAGAGAAATTGATAGAGCGAGTCTTGTTGACCAATATAGCGCGACAATTGAACGGTTGCAGGGTGAGGTAAAAGAGAAAGAAAAAATGAATAAAGATCTGCAAAGTGAAGTTGAAAGTCTATTAAGAAAGGCTGATAGAGATAACAAGTTGCTTCTTGCAAAAACACGAGTCGTGATGAAGCTTCAAAGACAGCTGAAGAAAGAAGAGCTTTTTAAAAGAATGGCTCAGGAGATAAATAATAGTTCAACCGAAGCATCTTATAGCATGAGCAGTAGAAGAAATTCCGAAGTGGGCAACACAGCTGAGGTAGAGGATTTTCTCAGTGAACTGAAAAACGAGGATGATGAGAGCCTCGAGAAGGAGTTCGAAGCCAATGAACAGTTGCATAAGGAAGAAATGAATGTAGTTGCTGGAAGCATCTTGGATAAAGAAAGGATCTTGGAGAAGGCAATGCAGGAGCAACTCTCGCTCGAGCAATCTCTCGTTGATGAGATGAAAAACGAGTACCATACTAAGATCCATCGATTAGAAGCAGAAATTGCAGCGCTTGAGAAGCAACGTGATGAGGCTCTGAACAACGAAAAAGATTCAAGCCTAGAAGCTGAGAAGAGTAGGCTGCTGAGTGAATTCAAGCAGAAAATCGCTGATTTGCAAAGCAAACTAAAGGAAGATACTAAGAAAGAAAGAGACCAAGCGAACCTCAGGTTGCTCGTCCAGAACCAGCAGGCAAAGCTTGAGCAATTGAACGAAGAGATAAAAACAATGAAGAGTCAGAAAGTAGAAATGCAGAAAAAAATACTCGAAGAAAGCAAAAAATTTGAGAAATGGCGGATCTCGCAACAAAGAGAGCTCACCGCGGTAAAGAAGCGAAGCTACGAAAAAGATTCGGAAATAGAGAAGTTAAAGACCGAGAGTGATAAGAAAGATGAGCTCTTACAAAAACGAATGGGAGAAATTCTCGCGAATTTTATGTCAGCCGATATGATTAGACATTTACAATCAGATTCTGGTAATGAAAAACTTACAAAATCGAAATGTGTGAAATCAAAAAGCTCCATTTCGCTTGATCCAGCTCTGTTTGAACCCATAGCGAGCAGTATTTCTGAGGAAGACGCTCAAAGCCTCCTCGATTACTGTTTGCTAGAGATATTGGAGAATATAGAGCTGAGTTTTTTTATCAGTAAAGAGGAAGAAGCTCTTGCGTCGTCTCAAGCTGAGCTCGAGAAGCAAAAAGAGAAATATGCTCATACAACGCTGCAAAAAGAAAAGCTGGAGCTACAAAGAGAAAGCGGAGAGGACAGTGATGCTGACGCAGATATTGTGGAGAGAATAGAGGAGTATGACCTGAAGCTTAACGATATAGAATCGAGAATAGAGACGCAAGAGGAGAAGATTGTTTTTCAACGGAATAAGATTCAGGATTTATCGAGGCGATTGAAGGAAAAGCCTTGTATCGATCTTGATACGATACTTTTTAAGAATGAGAAACTCAAAAGCAACGTAGCGAGCTATCAATTGTTGCTGAGGATACTGCTGGGGAAATTTATCAGCACAAACATAGTGCAAATACGAATGAGTGATCAATTGAGACGAGAAGTTGTGGAGGTAGGTGAATTGAAGAACAGACTTGGAGAGGCGGAACATGAGAGGAGACTCCGTGAATTGCAGTATGAGTTAAAACTGACACAGCTGCGTGAGGAGTATGAAGAGAGCCAAAGTTTTTGGGTGAATCAGAGAGAAGCATTACAACTTCCTGAAATTAAGCAGAGTGGAAATTCTGACGATAACGGTAGTCCCAATCTTGTTAGACAGAAAGAGAGCGTTGGTGATGGTGTTACTACTATTGAGATGGTTCAAACAAAAGAAAATAAGATATGCAAATCGGCTCTCTCTTTGAATAAGCTAGCCGTGGCTAATTTAGATACAGGCTCTCAAGAAAAACGATTTGTGGATACAGAAACTAAGAAAAGAGAAAAACGATTTACTAATCTACTGCTTTGTGTTTGTTTTCCTGTTTCAATTCTTGTAGCTTTATTTGTTTATTTCCTATGTTTATTTTCAGACAACTCACTAATTAAATAAAAAAAAACTGGTAATGTGGTCAAATATAGCATGCTTAATATATTACGGAATATATATATGTGGATGTCTATTTTGTATTGTTGTAACAACCCAATTAGATTCTCTATATAAATCTATTATTTACCCATTTAAGTATAAGCTCTCAAACCCGAAAAATGAAGTTTCTGAAATCTCGATCTACAATGAAAGAGAGCAAACTGCAAAAATGCTAGTGATGTAGCAAGAACATTAAGAAGTATCTCAAATAATTTCATCTTTCCCGTGAGGAACAGACAGACCTGTCTTCATATTATAATAAAAGTTCTGAAAAATCTTAAAAGAGTTGGAAATACCATGAAACAGCTTCTAAGTACGTTTTCACTGAAAAGATAGTGATAAAGCCTAGCTAGTCCAGCTAATTTCATTAACTTTACAAAGTACACGAAAAATGCTGGTCAGACTAAAATTGTAATCTGAATTGGCTTTTATGAGTATCTGAATCCTATTGCTGCCCAAACTTCATTGTTACTTCAAATTATTCTCATTCTCTCATCAAAGGAAAACCTGAAAAAAATTCTCTTATTTCCAATTTTAGTTGCTGCATGGACATAAACAATAAACAGATCCTCTGAAGTTACAAATGTGGTTCGGATTATGCATAAAAAATAAGTTTAATTAATTTCTAAAGGCACATCTTATTATTCGCGTTTCATGGGAACTTGTTCTACAATCTGCTGCAAACCGGTTATCAGCGACTCCCAACCTATCCGAATCAATATGCAACATTACGCAACCGATCACACCGGTGCTCAATCCTTTCCCGTGACCGACGCCTTTATTTCTCAAGGAAAATTAAGCCTCTACTCCGGCGATCCACACAGGAAGCTCAGTCCCGCTGGGACCCTCGCCCAGCATGGCTACGACGATCAGCATTCTCAGTCACAAACTGATACGATGGTAATCGGCGCAGCACACGAGCAATCAACAAAATTTACTCAAGGATTCACGATAAGAACCAATAATAAGCTGGTATTGGCCACTATTGGCTCCAATGAAAGGACTACATTACCACCAATTACCTTAGACAACGGCGGTGTGTACACCGGCCAATGGAAAAACGGTATGAGAGACGGTACAGGCACTCAGACTTGGCCTGATGGCACAAAGTATGTTGGCGATTGGCTCGAAGACCGTGCAAATGGAAAAGGTACTTTCTACCACAACGACGGCGACGTTTATGAAGGCGAGTGGCTTAATGATAAAGCGCATGGAGCTGGCACGTACTACCATAACAACGGTGCGAAGTACGTGGGAGAGTGGTTTGAGGATAAACAGCACGGTAAAGGTGTAGAAACTTGGCTGGATGGTGCAAGTTATGAAGGAACATACGTTCTAGGGAAAAAAAGCGGAAAGGGAATCCTACGGTTCGCTGACGGATCTTCATATAAGGGAGAGATGTTTCATAACGATATTCAAGGGTTCGGTGAGTACGAGTGGCCGGATGGGAGACGATATGAGGGTCACTGGTTCAAGAATAGGATGCATGGCAAGGGGAAACTGACGTGGCCAGATGGCAGAATTTACGATGGGCATTATGAAAATGATAAAAAACACGGCGAAGGGACGTTTATTTGGAAAGACGGAAGCAGGTATATTGGCCCGTGGAAACAGGGTAAACAGCACGGAAGAGGTGTATATATCACAGCTAATGGTAATAAACGAGTCGGTGAATGGGTCGAAGGGAAAAGAATGAAATGGATAGAGGGCGCGAACTCATAACACCAAGAAACTTATATTTTTTCTTATTGGTTTTTACTCGTTAGAAACTCTGTTTCTTGTGCATTACCTTTACTTTTTTTTGCTATTTCTTGTATGTGCTTGTGGACAATTATGATTTGTGAAATTCCCCTCCTTGTGGTGTCTTTACTTGCCATTTTCCTGGAAACACAGTAAAGGAAGCCCGCAATGATGGGAGTATGAGAATTAATTATACTAAATCCTTCAGTAAGAAATGCACGCATTAGACTAATATTATTAACGCACGGGTTATAGAAAATAATCCGAGGAAGTATAAATTACATATGAATGATCATAATAACGGAATAGAAGACACCACGTATCCTCTAGTCTAAATTGTTTCTTTAATTTTAAGGGTTAAGGAGCGTTTCACTAAACGCTTATGCCTGAAAGGTCAAACGAAATCTTCGGTAGGATATTCGTTAAAACCTCCTGCGTTATAGTCGTAGTATAAAATCTCTCCTTTTTTGATATTCCTTGCTGCATAAAGCAAAACCCTCGCGTGCCCTTCAACGCTGAAGCGAATGCTTTTGACCTACGAATAGAAATGATTAAAAATTGTTAATAACTGCTATTCTGCTACGTTTATCTTCAGCTGAGCGCGATCTTTAGAGTTGTTTATCCCAGAGATGAACCTCGCGATATTCCCTCGAGACTCTGGGCAGATGACGAGACTCGATGAAGACCGATTCGTCCTGAGCAGATCCATTATGCTGTCATTTGTGTCGAATAGTCTGTTCCTTGCGAAATCCACCTCGCCGACGTACTCCGATATCAGCGTGTACCTTGGAATGTCTTCGGCTGCTTGAACTACAAATCCTTGTTTTTTGTCCTCGATAACGTGTAATGGAGCATAATTCCCATTCTTTGTCATTTCTTTGAAATTTTTGAAAACAGCGAGATTCTCGATGTCCATTTTCTAATTTTCTATGAGTCTTACAGCGATTACTAAGTTCAAATACCTGTAAATTAGGCTCGAATTCAGTGTTATTCGCTTGAGGCGGACAGTCCGGGTTGCTGAAGCACAAATTATCATCAAACGTGATATTCTTCGAGATCAGCGCCTTCGCCAGCAGCTCTTTTTGTCTCAGTAGCGCCTTAGGGTCTTCTGACAGCTTTGGTAGTCTAAACACAGTTTTTTTCCTCTTCAATAGCAGTTTATGTGCTCCCTTTTTCCCACGAGTGTGCTTTAATTTCAACCGCGGCGAGTCTAACCGCATTGGATGAGTTTCCTCGGTCTCTTCAACAGAGATCTGCGAGTCAGTTCCTTCCGTAGAAGCTTTCGAATTCAATGAGGATGGCTCTTCTTGCTGAATTTTATGCGGTTTCACAGTGAAAAAGTCATAGAGCGTTTTTTCACTTTTGGGCACCGTGCCTGATTTAGCATGAAGAGCTGGTCAAAAAATCATAAGTTTTTACTCTGAACCAGCGTCTCGCACTGAGTGCATAAGATAGATTTCTTGTTTTGGTTGAAACACTCGATATGAAAATGGTTCTGGCATCTGATGCAAATTTCCTTTGTCTTTTTTTTGCTGGGCTTTCTTTTCGAGTCTGAAGGCTGTATCACCTCGTCAATGTCCTTGAAACAGGAATGGCATTTCTAAGGATTTCGTTGAGAACATAATAAGCAGGAGCGGATATACCCGAACTATTGATTCGATCTCGAAATGTTCGTTTAATGTGCTTTGTCTTTGCTGTTGGATAATTTGGGCCTCCCGAGCAGCTTTCAGATATTCGCAGGGCGGACAGATCCATTCCTCGTCCTCAGTAGGCAGCTCGACGAGTGCAGGATCCTAATAAAAGGAGAAGAGAGTTAGATTTAAAGGGAGGGTGAGTAAGTAACTAAGCAGAAGCTGTGGTAAGCATCGTCGCAGATATCACAGAGTAAGAGGAGCTCGTCATGATCTGGAGTAAGGCAGTTTCCGCAAAGCTTTTCGAATAAGTATTCGTCGTGGCGGTTATAGGCGTGAGGTCTTTTTGAGTGGAGTTGTCGGAACGTCTTGTGGACTTTTTCTAAGAAAACATCGGTTCTTAGCTTGGAAACTGTGGCTTCGAGGTGCTCGATGACATCATCTTGCGTCGTTTTTGGAGAATAATCGGTTTTTTTAATTTTTTTCCGCTGAATCCTGTTTTTCTCGTGGGGTTCTTTGTCAGGAGAGTGCTCTTTCCCTGTGGAATTTTTTCCCATGGTTTGCTGATTAATTAAACTTAAAACTAAATGATATTGATTGTTCGCATTGTTTTTGTGACTATACTGACCAAAATTGCATCTCGAGCTTAGCAGCTGCTTATGTATTCGAATAAGCATTAGTCTAAAAATTCTAGACGTTAGGAAGGAAATTTTCAGCGCTAAAGTGAATGCTTTGAAATGAGTGCTATAGCAATAAATAGACTTAGGCTTTCTATGGAAATTTTAGCTATCGGAGAAGCTACTTGTAATATGGAAAACAAATGCCATTAGCTCTTTAAATATTTGTTTGTATTGCTGCAAATACTAAAAGAGGCATAGTATAAGAGTGAGAACCGGGCCTCGAAGGAAGATGGTCATAAGAAATTTTTTTTGCAATGAACTTCCGCAGCTAATCTCCAGCTAGATCTCTAATGTACTTTTGATCTAAGTGAACTGAACTGGATACTTACTTTTAGATATGTTGCTAAAAACAGAAGTAGTGTGACATTTCGTGAAAATCATTAGTCGATGAGAGCGCCTTTTCTGTGTTGTGCCTGCCCCTTGACGCAGAAAAATCTGAAATCTGGAAAGTAAGCATAATTTCTTATAACTCTGTTGTCAACCCAAGAACTACTGCTTTTGTTTTGTTTTTTTTTGGTCCTATGCAAACTGATAATCCAGATCATATCGCTAAAAGACAGCTCTCTTCAGATGAGAATCACAGATCTTCCCATCGTTTTCAACAATAGAAGGCATTCGAATCTTTAAAAATCTTTCTCTGGTTCTATAATCATAATTTAAGATTCGATCAACTGTATTTTTTGAAATTTGGATCCACTTTAATTAAATTAGTTCGTTTCGATCCTAACTACCAATATAAATTTTTAAAAAATAAGATGCAAATCTCAAAGCTTTTCACCTTGTATCTCTTCGGAGTCTTGCTCCTCGCCTCTCTAGCCCAAGCAAAACAAAAGTCAGCCTCCTTACCTCCCTCAAGCACTGACCTTATTCAATAGTTACCTCACCCAAGCCTCATCTCTTTCAATTTCACATATCTCTCTCGAAGAGAAAGCTGCTACTACAACTCAACTGGTAGCTCCCTGCGAATTTATACGATATCCTGATATTTCTCTTTCTAGTACGCAAGTTGGGTCAGACCACCATCAAGAAATTCCGCAAATCTCAATGGTAAGTTTGATTTCCAAACGGAAATTTCAAAATCTATTTAGCTTTCAGTGATGAAATCTGTGGAGGCTCAGTCTCAGAGCCGGTTCATATGCTCACCACTCAAGAGTATCCGAATCGATTTGAGTGGTATATCCACACAGCAATCCCAGATTCCACGTGCCTTATCAGATTAAGCCAAGGTATTACCCCCATTCTTACGTTGATATGCTGAATTATCGTTAAGTGAGTCAACCAAAGGAGAAGGACTTCGTTGTCGTAAGGCCTGACAAAGGACCAATGAACAGTGATGGTAAACTTTGATTTGCTAGCAGCAGCTATATTAAACCCACAATCAAGGCTCATTCCCTTGTGGCAGAGCTGGACCAGCCATTGAATCGAGGGATTTCACTTTCCCATTGAACGTGTCCTGCGACCGTTGTGTTTTAGAATGGATCTGGAGAACACCGAAAGGAAACATGAGACAATGCACAGACTTAATCATCACTAGCGGAGCAGGTAGACTATCTCGTCCTCTTCACAAGAAGTTAATACCACTTTGTGATTAGAGTCCAAATGCATGGGAATGTGCCAGAATGGCGGTGTTTGTTCCAAGAGTCATTGTGTCTGTCCTAAAGGCTACAGCGGAGAATATTGCCAAAAGGCTGCAGGTAACCTCACTCAATAAGCTGCCTCTTCTCATCACCAATATCATTAGGCGTGGGCGGCTTGAAGAAAGTTTTAATTGGCATATTTATTGTTATCATTATTGCGATCATCATCTTCATCGGATTCTACCTCTACGCAAAATACAAAGTCGATAGAGTGGTTAGAGATAAGGTAGCCGATCTCATTTCTCTCGAATAGTTGCTAACCTTTCTTTAAATATAGATCTACCAAGATTATAGAATGAATAATCAGCACCAAGAATACCCACCAAACCATCAATTCCAACCTTTCCAAGACGAACAATAGTCGACCCCGCTAGTTAGGATTTTTCTATTGCTTTATTATATCTATATATACTATACAAAACCCTCACATATACATCTGCATAGCTCGAACATTGCATTATTTTATTGATATCAAGCTATCATTACCATTGTTTTTTCCAGAGGTTGAACGAAATAAAGCATAAAGCGTGGATTATAGGGAAAATTAGAGTTTTTATACGCTATTGAACAGAAAAGTTTGAACTGAATATCAACTCAAAAAGCTTCTTGTATAATCTTACGAGCAAGAAAACTTAATGATTAGAAAAGTTAATAAGCAATTCATTAAAAAAAACGAACTTATATAAAGACAAAATGCCTAGTATAGAGGAATTAACAGGGCATGTGACACCCATCCCAGGAGTTTCATTCAAATTTTACATTGATGATTCCTGTAAAGGTCGGTGTCCTTGGACTTTCCATCTGAGCTTCATTCAAAACGAGCTCTCCGAAATCTGATTGTATCTGCTGAGTCTTGAAAGGACTGAGCTTTTTAGGCGAATACTCTGCTCGCTCAGGGCTTTGCTCGTTAGAGAGACATGGCGAAGAGGTGAGAGACCGAGACGTCGTTCGAGGCGATGAAAAAGGCGAATTGAATTTCAAGCTTTTCTTGATGATTTGTTGTAATTTGCTTTCCACAGTGTTGAAGTTTTCATAAGAATTTTCGGACTCTGACGATGAATTCGAGAGGTTTTCAGGTGCGTTCTTAATCGCCATTTCTGTTTTTAATTGCGCGGAGATCTTCGAGTCGATTTTAATTGAAATCTCTTCACCAGCGGTCTGCTCTTTTAGATAAAACGATTTTACCTGCTTTTTCTATTGGTCATAAATATAATAGTTACGCTTCTGATTAAATCTCTCATTATTACCTTTTCCGTGCCAATGTAGGTCTTTCCCATCACAAAGCTCTGCGTACTATTGCTGCTATCTATCATCGAACCAGACTGAGAGCTATTTTTCGAAACCTCAGTCTCTTTGATCAAATTCTGAGCTTTCTTGCGGAGAATCCTCCTGTGTAGCTTCGACGCGTTAGAAAAGTGCATGTTGGGGGAGCCTCCTGTTTTGGGAGACCTATCCATTGATTTTTGTTTAAATTCGTAACTCGCTGTGCCAGTGATCTCGTTTGTTTCTTTGGAACCAGACTCAAGCTTAGTTTCCGAAGTTTTTTTCTTGGTTAGTTCCCTACAGTAAATGCGATTAATCCCGATAATGCTTCTATAGGTACTTTTGTGACATTTTTTCTTTAAGTTCCTCTTCGCTGAGCAAAATCCAAAACCATTCGTGCTCGAGCACCTGTTTTCCTTTGAATCTCCGCTTTGCCTGAGGACTTAGTAACCGAAAGCACAGTTCCCTCGCTACAATAAGCAAAACGCGCGTTATTTTTTTACAACAAATGCGATTATCATACATTCAAAGGATTTCTCTTGCCAATGCTTTTTTATGAATTTTACATGAGCTTCTCTATTCTTCATTAGGATCTTCTGCGTGTTTTCTGCACCAAAAGGAGCTCTTGACGTCAACCTAGCCATGATGAATACATGTTACTTCGCTGCTTCCTCTCAAAAGCTTCTTTACATAGCATACAACACGACACCCAGACTAAAATAATCCACTGATTCATCATAGTCTTCATTTCGTAATATCTCCGGCGCGACGTAGCCTGGCGTCCCGCATTTTTTAAATAACTCTATGTTTGTTTTCAGCGTGCTTAGCCCGAAGTCAATCAACCGCAATTCTCGCGTCTTCGCATTATAAACAATATTTTCAAGCTTAATATCCCTATGGATTATCCCTTTCTCATGAATTTGAATCAACGTTTCGACCACAGTTTTTATAATAAACGCAGCCTCCAATTCCGCAAACGTTTCTTTCTTCAAATACTCCAAGAGAGAGGCGCCTTCGGCGAGGTCCTGGATGAGAATTAGCTCTTTATCAGTCTCGTAAACCTCGTGCAATTGAACAACGTTAGGAACGTTCGCCATCCTGTTTATCTGAATTTCATTGAGCATCCTCTCCTACATATCATTATAGCTTTTCAAAAAAAGAAAATGGGTTGAAAGCTACTGATGCTCGATCCGGCTCTGGGATATCAGTTTTCGAAAAAACCTTCGCCGCGAACGTCAGCTTCGTCTTTCGGTGAACCGCTCTGAAGACCTGAAAGCGAAAGTGGCTGATTGCTAGATGCAGGCCTGAGATTTACCTTTCCAAAGTTCCCTGAACCGAGTTTGTCTAAAAGCGAGTAATTTTCTTCGAAATTGCGCAGAATACACCATCTATTAAGCGTGCTCATCATCGTCTGTATCGGCTCTGGGCTCGAGAAGTAGTAATCTCTTATCGCTCCAGAGCTTTCTATCTTAAGACCATAAGGATACTTTGATCCTTCCGCATAAAACTCTTCTAAATAACACACGCGGGTTTCAAGGTTAATTCCTTTGCTATTTTCTCTCGATCGGTAGTTCAATCGATCCTTCAAGGGGAGAGTTTAGGATCATAAAATATGGAAATGAGCTTACATCGGAGATGAGTAGGTATGAGTCTAGATGAATGAGCCAGACGGCGCCGAACCCTGACCGCGAAGTTGACTTTTTCTGCGCTTGGATGACAAAATAAGGGTCTTTTGGTGACAGGTCGCCCTTCAAACTCTTCCAGGGCGAGTGGTAGGCCACTGGTGTTTGATCAAGTATTGAGCGCATGATTCAATATAATTTAACCTTAAGACCTTAGTTGTGATGCTAAAATTAAACTCGTAATTGAATTCGAAACGCCGTCATATGCCCTCCTTCACAAAATCCAAAGATCCCATCTCTGCAACAACCCTAGAGACCTAGTCTATTAACCAAGAAGCTAAAACACAGCAGATTACTCGAATTTCATAAATATTCAAATTTTTTTACACGCAAATATATGATAGTAAAACAAAACCAAAAATTACAGTGAGTATATATATATGTTTAACACATGAATGCATCCCTAAAGAGATTATCATGGAGGTATATGAAGGCCGGCTGATGTGAATTTAACACAAATAAAATTAAAACGCGAGAAATTAAAGTTTTACAGGCGTGCTGCTCTTCCTTTTCGATTTCACTTTCCCTTGTGATTTCGACTTACGCTTTTTAGGCTTCTTCGGCTTCTCTTCCTCCACCATGTTCGCCTTCGGGATGTAGTTCCAATTCGGACTCTGCGACCGATCTGAATCGGCTTTCGCCGATACGATTTTCCCCGTCTCGAATTTATGAAAAGGACTTTTGCTGTGCTTATCCGCTAACGTTATTAGTCTTTGGAACTTTTCCTGGATTGAGTAATCGTCTTCAGGCACGTCTTCTTCAGCACGGGTTTCTAATTGCAATATTAATTGATTTCATATAGTTAATGATGCTCACTCGTACTCTCTGATGGTTCATTTTGATCGTAATCCGAGAAAAAACTTGTCCTCGAGTCTTTCCTTTTGCGAATGACGGATATTTCGATGGTTATCGACTTTTTAAAATCGCCGAAACGACTCGAATTCAGCAAATTAAACGGATTTTTCATCACGCCGTTGTTCATCTTCGGCGTTATCATGTCCAAAATCGCGTGGGTGTCTCCTCTCTTGCAATCTTCTTCTTCAGCAAGGATTTTATAGTACGCTTTCTTATTCTTATATATAGCTAGGTGTTTATACCGCGTATGCCTATTGTAATTTTTCTCAGGGTCTATGAGCATAAGTTTGCATTTACTGAAAGTCACCGATAAGATCTGTTCCTTCTATCTGCGTTATATCGAACAGCCAGTTATGCGTTTCGATTTCCTCGAGTTCAGGCCGCAGTGATGCATGAGGCGTGAGCATTTTCTTAACGAGATCTTGAGCCTCTTCGTTGATTTTGAGCCATTTCTTTGGATAAGTGATCAGACAGCGTTTATTATTTGTGTTGATTTCGATTAAATCTTTGCCTAAGAAAGGCGCACGGCCTATAAGACTGCAAG
>ENA-UOTZ01000433-UOTZ01000433.1-compost-metagenome-genome-assembly--contig:-NODE-433-length-35416-cov-9.278304_pt1 | contig 35416 bp, 25 predicted proteins | sample MGYA00238144_ERZ746983 | MGnify/ENA primary metagenome ERZ746983 (study PRJEB28759, sample SAMN06268863) | compost metagenome | isolation source: single cell | place: USA: California, Emeryville, Joint...
CTTTCGACCCAACCGCTCCTGAACTGACCCTGGTTGCCCTTACATGTGGATTTATTAGTGGTTGAGGCGACTCTTTCATATCATTCGTTTCTGATTTAATAGAAGGTAAGAAAAATTGCGACTGATTTCGTGTGCTTGATGTTTCTGTGCTTTTTGCGTTCTTAATGACGAGTTTATTCGATTTCATTATTTGAGGCGAGAGACTGTATTTTGGATTCTCAAATTCCTTGATTGATTCAACTAATGCTGGCTTCGGAAGCTTCTCTACCGAACCGTGATACTTGGCGAAGTCTATTTAGATAAAAGTAGTTTGTTAACGATTACGATGGGAAAAGCGCTGTACTCTTTGGTGGAGGTTTTTTTGAATCGAGTTGAGAATTTTCATTAACAATTTCTGTTGTGATATTTTTCGTGCTTTCTGCTTGTTTTTTCTCGAATAAAATCGGGTTGTAGTTCCTGTTGAGCGCCGCCGCAACGCCGTCTCGGTTTATTAATGCTGTTCTCCCTTCAAATCGCTTTTTGAAATCCATGCTTGGTTGTATATGTTGAATAAATACTATAACTTAATTTATCTTGAGGAGGTTTTGAATCCGTCTTGAGTTAATATTTATAAAAAAGAATTTGCTGGTTGAAATCTCAAGACGATGTTGAATGTGAGTTCTCTTTGGAGAGCATCAATACAGAACGAAAGGATGAGTACATTTCCATTAATCCTCTTTTTCATGGGGTCACAAATACCAAATGCAAGACCTATATATCGATCTCTCAGGTAGTCGCATGAAGTTCTTCTTAGTGATAAAATAAGCATGGAGGCAGCAATAATAATGCATATAAGGTGACTACATTTAAACATTTTGTTAGAAATAAGGAAATGAAACGATTTTCATTACAACCTCTCTTCCTAAGATCTTCAAGTCAAAGAATTAATGAAAAAGTAAAATGTGATACAAAAAGAAATGTCTTTGACCTTGATGTAGCTGAGAACTCACTGTAAATTTGCTTTTCGCTCTCAGGAGCCCCAAATTTAGCAGAGACCATGACTTTCGAGCATCACACTGGGACTCTGAATGGCTCTGAAGATACTGAAACTTGGAATAGCAACTATACCAAACACCAATGTGAACAGCAGCAAAAACAGAACTATCGATGGACGATTGTATTTCTTCACCAGTTTCCGAACAACCGCCGAAACGAACAGAGATCCAAAGAACGCTATAGGCGAAAAGAATGATATTTCCAGGATTGAAAGACCTCCATACAAGAGAGTTTGGAACATTGAGAGGAAACCTGTAAAAATGACGAAAAATCCGGATGTTGCTGCTGCTGACTCTGGAGATAGACCCATATCGAGCATTGTTGGATTCATGACTGTTCCACCTCCGATTCCGAGGAAACCTGCGAGCGTACCTCCTACTAAAGAAACATTTCTTAATTCGAGAGCGGTTTGAGGAGTCATAGTGAAATCGCCGGCAACCGAAAGAGGAGAGTTTTCTCTGAACCTTGAATCCTCAAGAATAAGTCCTCTTGCTCTCCTCTCGAATAAAAAGCACACACCTAATGTCAGAGCATAGAGGATCCAATATTCTGTGCTGCAGTAAGTGATTCCCAAAATAGATTTGAAAGTACTGGTGCCTTTGAGCAAGAACATACCAACGATAAGTATAATGAGAATGATGATCTCTCTGTATTTTCTCCAAGGCAACAATAGCTTGTCTTCTTTCATCAGCTGATAGATTCGAGGGTTATCCACCACCATGAAGTAATTCTGGAAAGTAGGGCTTCTGGCTCTTGCGCCCCATTCTTTCATTTCGACTTCATTATCAATGGACATGTCAGGTGCAACACCATCTGGAGGCACGTTTTCTCTGGCACGCTGTCTTATAAATTTCCCATAAAGTTTAAAGAAGGTCTTAGTCATAAGGTAGACCAAACCGATGATGGTAACTGCTGGCGGAGTTATGTTGTTCAACATGACACCAACACTTGTTCCGCAAAGAAGCATCGGAAGCGCAATCAGAGAGACATCGTAATCAATTAGAGGCTTTGGAGATGGGTCTCTCCTCGCGAGGAAGTTAATGAGGAAGTTTCCGAGCGAGCCTCCGAATACAACGCAATAAACGAGACGAATCGCATGACCAGGGTCGTAATTGAAAATAATCATAAGGATTGGAGCTGCGATGAACGAGCCTCCTTGTCCTGCAGCGTTTGCAATACCAACGAACACCATCATGAGTACGGAGCCCATAAATTCTCGCGGTTCGAGAGGAAAAACGCCTTTATGCTCACAAAATCCCTCCATGCAATGGTAAAGTGCAGGGCAATCAGCGTTGACAACGCATTGAGGAGCCCCACTTGAGGCGGCTAAGATAGTGACGAAATTTTGGATAGTACTTATGTTCATTTGATTTGAGAACCAGCTCTTCTCTTTTAAACTCAGAAAAAAATTTAAATTCTTAAAAAAAAATTGCTTTGAAACAAAAGTTAGTTCAGCACCGGAAATCTGGCCGAGTACTATTAGTGGAATAAGTGAATAAAGTTTATTTGATCAAAAACGCTTTTTGCGCAGTGGAAGTAAAAAGCCTATGAGGAAACATATCGAATTTATCTCATCACAAGAGAATGTTGTGAGAAGCTAAATTGGGAAGAGTAGTCTATTACCCCGGAATGGTGTTCTAGGCGAAAACAGCCGCTGTTAATTAGAGAATTGATGTCTTTTTCATCCAGAGTGAGAAACAATGAATTTTTGTTGGGAGTTGATTCTTGAAGCTTTTTTGATCAAAGGCCAAGGCTTCATTATCCTAAATTTTGAAAGTGAAGAATTTGAAAACACTTCAAAACTCTCAATCAAATAAAGACTAATTTGTCGTTTTCAACAATACTAAAATCATCGCTCATTCAATTAAAATTGAGGTGTTGCTTGTATTTAGGATGGTTAGGAAGTAATACAGAGAGAAAAAATGGACTAATTGATGCTGTTGGAGCAGTGGCTAAAGAATCTTCATTTAACCTACTTTATTCAAGAAGCAACAGCAGATGTTTAGAAATTAGTGACAATATTTAGGTTTCACCTGATTGAAGATAGCCCTTAGCAGAACTCGCAGTATTCAGCAAGACGTCGTGCATTTTAATTCCGAAAAAGGCAAATTAAGAAGTGATATTTGATGTCCTTTTGATAGCGGAATCTTAAAATAGTATGATCAGAATAAAACATTTTATCATTCTTGAGAAGATTTTAAGAAGTATATATGGAATTTGCGAGGTTTTACCTTTGCACAGATCAAAGATAGTCTAATGAGAGAAGAAGAATCTCATTGAATTGTCATATGGCAGCTCATCATCTGTTTATTGCTTCAAAACGAAAATAGCATATGTACATCGAAATTTGCTTTTCTCCCAAAGCTAGGGTCTAGTTAGGTTATGGTCTCCTCGAAGTATTGATGGCTATTTCGTTTCCGAGACACTAGAATGAACATATTCCTGGAAAGAGAATAGCGAGCAAAATAAATAATTACAAATAGAGTCCATTTAGAAAATCGGACGAATCGTCACTGTCGTAAAGCTGAAAGAGTCAATATACACCTAAGCATGCATAATTTCTCTGTAAAGATATTCATAATTCTTTTTAATTGGTGCATCCTTTGTTCTGAGAAATATGAGTTGCTTAAATAGAAGCTGAATTGAAATTGATACTAGTAAAATCTACTATTGCATATAACGAAGCAGACAGACAATGTTAATCTAACTTTCATATAACTACTTTCCAAACCTTCAATATGCCATCCAATCTCAAAATAATCAAACACTGTTCAGTCAAGTTTGTCAGGTTTCCGGTTCTTGCTGAGATTTATCGATTTTAGAGCAGTTATAAGCAAAATATAGAACACTCATCGCATTAGCTAGTTATCAACATAATGTGAAATGATAGACGCTTTAAATTTACTAAATGAAACGCTTTTTCGATAAGACCTATCTCATTTAATCAAGTGTTACAAGAAAAATATGATGAACCCACAGCTTGGTATATTGAATTGTTCATTTGATCGAGAATCATATCGAAATTATTTGTTTAATTTTCCATGAGTTTATAAATCGTTTCAAGTTGTATTCAATCAGTTTTTGATATTCACGGGACTTATTATACAGATTAAAATAACTTATTAAAAAGAGAGTCCTCATTTGGTCACGTTCGTATTGGTGGCTCACGAACTGCAAACCGCTCCATTCTTATTCTCGGTAGTTAAAGTTCGGATGTCCTCTACTAGTTAATGATGTTTCTATTAGAAAGTCAATGAAGTGAGCTTTTTTCCAATAAAATTCAGGTATTTGCGAGAAAAATTAAGAATGATTATGCATTAGACTTTTTGAAGTATTTATGTCTTCATAAGGGTGCGCTACTTCATAGTGTTTGCGTGTTCACTATTAATAGAGAGCCAGATACCAGTAGATCTATAAATAAACAACGAATCAGATAGCCAGTATAGAAGAATAGCCTTATAGCGCATGGAAGAGTCTATGAGACGCCAAACTCTACTTTGGTAATCAAGAGATTCCATCACACCTCAAAACGACCTGATAACTGAATATAATTTTTTGTGACTAACACGTCTACATCAAACTGGCTCCTGGTCGTGCTTCTTCTACATTAAGGCGCTGTGCCACTGCTGGAGGGAAACATTTCTCGAAAAGAGAACTTATTGGTAGCCCCAGAATACTGCTCTATAATCGGATTTGCTCCATTTATACTCACTCAGTCCATTCAAGAAAAATCTCAGCTCGCGCTAGCGAGTTTAACATATTCACAATCATAGTTAAGCGAAGACTGGAACTTATTAGCTTTCTTCAAACTTCCTAAAAGGACCTAACTCTCATTGCCCTGAAAATAGCTCCGATGGACTCTCTGCGTTTTAATAAATTTAAGGATTGGTGTGAGATGGAAAAGCATAAAATTGTGTTCTCGACTGAGTAGGAATTTAATTAACAAAGCGAATTGCTTCTATCAAAGGGGAATATTCTTCTCTTCAGCAACAACCTGAATCACATGTCCTGATAAGTACCATTATCAAACAGCTAACGGAGCTTCTCGTGTACAATCTTAGAAAAAATAGGCAAACCTCTGTTTCTAGTCATAGTAGTTCCTCCATCTGGCGTTTTTCTTTCTTTCGATCATTTTTCATAGTGGGATCGTATAAAGTTATTTCATTCAACTCTGTACATAATGCTTTCTGGTTTGCTGCTAAGAACGTTTTTATGGAGCTTTCTGCTCTCGTATCACTCATTTCAGAACCCTTTTGGAAGGTTGATAAATAGTTTTACAGAAATTTTAACAGTTCGTTCTATGGCAAAAAAGTCTCGAATGAGAATTAATACAATTTGCAATAATAAAAAATTCTAATGAAGACAAGCATTTTAGAATATATAGTTAAAGCTTCTCAATGAATTTGTTCAAGAGTTTTAAAAATTATTAAACTTCAAGTCGTCGATAATTATTGTGATGGTCTCTCACTCAACAAACTCTTCGGAAGAAGAAAAACCGCATTATGCAACTCAGATGCAAATTCTATTGTCCTTGCTCGCTTTCAACTTTGGTATGTGGAGTCTAACGATGGTCCCGTTTCGGATGTTTGCTGTGCATAGCATCATCATTGCCGCTGTTTTAATAAATATATCCCAGCCACACAGCAGTTCAAAGTATTTTGCAGCGATCCTACGCGCTTTCTCCTTTACTTACCCTTTCCTGACTCTAGTCAACTCTCCAGAGCTTTTCTTGTTTGTGGAAAATCTGAGTTTGCTTCTTTCAACTATGCTGTCGGTTTATAGCCGAAACAGATTCGAGACGCTCGTCTTCCAGTTGCTGAACTTGCTGGGCTGGGTGGTGTTTTATGGGGCAAATTTCTATTCGACCTCGGCTGGGAACAACACATTAACAAATCTGCATTTTACACGGTCTTATAATGAAGTCTTGAGATCAGTGGGATTATATGTATTTGTTATGACGTTAACATTCTTCTTTCATAAGAAGCCAACCCCTCAAGTCAGTCCAACTATTGAAACGCGAATTGCCAGTAATGTCAGCAATAAGGACTTAACGCTAGTAAATTCATCAGAGGAAGCAGCTCATCAAGTGCAAAAAGAAGTACTTCAAAAGAAGGCAGAAGTCTTTCAAAAAAAGGAAGTCGCATTAGATCACTTGAGCGAGGACATGTTGCTCAGATTTTCGCATGAGACACGTAATCCACTCAATTCTCTTATGGGCATGCTGGAACTCATCGATTCTCAAATCCATGACTCTAAAATCAAAAAACTCGTCTCTCATGCAAAAATTTGCAGTGAGACTCTGCTGCAACTTTTAAATAACGTTTCAGATTCAAATAAAATCGGAAACTGCGGTTCAATTGACATCACGCCAACTTATGTGCGAACCAAAGAGTATTTCGTCAAAACCTGCACAATGTTGGAGTTGCTGTTCAAAAACAAAGGACTTGTTCCCCAATTCAAAATTTCCAAACGAATTCCATCTGTAATAAAAATCGACGCCACCCGATTGAACCAAATTCTCTTAAATTTGTGTACCAACGCAGCGAAATACACTCAGAACGGTACTGTGACTGTCCGAATTGATTACCTTAAAACCTCTGAAATCCGACCCAATGACTATAAACCCAAACATTCCTTTGCTTACACTGCATCCACCCTGAGTCTCAACGAAAAGAAAGTTGATACGAACCCGTCTCTCGAATTTTCAAGCACTGAGTACCGAATATCTGGATTTAGAAATGATAGATTTAATAGCACGAAATCTATATTTACTAAATACATATTGAGTGAACGGAATATTTCTTCTCAAGAGTCTCAGGTGTTAACCGAAGAATGCAATATCATTGAAGACGAAGAGCTACTGACTCGAATTGATCATGAGCACGCAGAGATTTTACAAAGGCAAGTCGTCAGAGATTCCTCGGTTTTTTCTCGTGACTCAGCGCGAATGTTACCCAAAATACCAATTTCTATTGAAACCAGCCCACTACTTCCTGGAATAGGATATCTCAAAATAGAGATTCGGGATACAGGGTGCGGGATGACACAGCAAGAGATGGCTCGGATTTTTGATAAATTTCAGAGAGTAAATCAAGAAGATAGGAGTCGGAGAATCGGCACAGGCTTAGGACTCTGGATAACAAAGCACATTTGTAACCAATTAGAGGGAGGAATCGAAGTTTTCAGCAAGAAAGGCAGCGGAACTTGTTTCACAGTCATTCTAAGAGCTGATACAGTCGATGAAGGAGTTCTGACTCCCATGGCAAAAAGGAGCTCGCGACATAAACCCGATGCCAGATTAGCCTCAACCAAGGTTAATCCTTTTGGGAGCGAAAAGAAAAATCCAATGCTTTTGAATCTGAACTGCAATTCCGAAGAGTCTGAGTGTGATAATAATGTATTGAAAGCGCTGGTGGTCGAAGACAATCTTATTAACTCTCAGATCAACAAGCAATTTCTTACCCAGTGCGGGTTTGCTAAGGTAGATGTGGCGTTCAATGGGCAGGAAGGATATGAAATGTTTTCAAAAAAGCCTCCGGGTTACTATGATATAATCACGATGGATATGGACATGCCAGTAATGAATGGAAAAGAGTGTATTATAAATATTAGAAGGACCGAAAAAGAGAGAAGATGTGATCCTGTTCCTATCCTAATGATAACAGGACATGCAACCCAACAGCAGAAGGAAGAGTGCTTGGCTTACCCGATCAATGTGACTCGTTTTCTTTCCAAGCCGCTGGGATTGCTGACTCTAAAATCTATCCTTATTGAGCTTGGGTTTGGAGAGGAGAATCATAAATCAAAAACTGATATTGCAAATTTAGAATTGGTACGTGAAAATAGTAGAGTCAAAGATCTTTTCATTCTTTTCGTCATTGAAGAAAGTTTTGAGACAGCATTGCTGAAAAGTTCTATCTGGTCAAAGGTGCCTAAAGCTGAATTCGCGACCTCTTATGCAGAGGCTGAAAACTTTTTTGAAAACGTGTTTGACGCGGTGTTCGTTGACTGCAGTTTAAGCTCAGGGAAGAAAGGCGTGGATTTTATGATGAAGCTGCAGAGGTATATCGAAAACTGTCCAAAGCGTCCGTTGTTGATGGGTATAGCTGAAGAATATGAGGAAGTACAGAGCGATAACTGTGGAGGCTTAACCTTAAAAGGAGTTATTCGAAAGCCAGTGAATATAGACCAAATAGTCCAAGTGCTTAATCTCTGAGCACCAAGATAGAGAAGGAATGAATCTATTCGTATAGGTTAATCAGACATTTTTAATTTTACTAGAGATTAGAATTAACAGCGAACATATTTTTTTTTGAAAGGCATGTGTGAAAATAAACTGAAGACCTTTATCTTTGAGGATGTTTTTCAATCATTTTTAATATAAAAAGTTGCTCTGTTGAGTTTTCTATTTGAAGATTTTAAAGAAAATTTTATAGAGAACAATTTATAATCCTATATCTGTTCACAGAGGCTTTGATATGAAGATAGGTTGGATTCTGACAAACTTTGTCTATCAATCGATACCCTGAAAAATGAGATGAAAAATCTTGTTTATTGCTACGTTATTGCTGAATAGATATTTCCTTAGATTGAAAGCAAAATTAGGGATCTGTATTTATCAGCTACGGCTTTTGTTTTTATGTGATGAGTAGCTCCACAATGCTCTGCCTTCATAGATGAGAGCAAGGCTCTGTAGAAACATGAGAGAGTTTCCTAAGATCATAACATAAAATCCGTGGGAATTAACAACGCTAATTTTACTCCCTAAATACTTAAAAAAAAAAGAAGAAAGCTTTTAATGAAATTTTCATAGACTGAAGAAGTGCTTGAGCTTGATTGGTATGTCTTATCTATACCTCTACCTTCGAGATGCTGTATAGCAACTCTTATAACGAACTCGGATCATGACAGAATTATATGTTTCAATTTTATTCCTCATACAATTAAGGTGTATTAAAAGGAGCAATTATTAGTTTGGATAATGCCTGCAAGTTGTTAGTAATATACCCCATTTCCCTATTCTGGAACTGCATTGTTAAGTTGTCTTTTGTGGTAATTGTTCTGATGTAATTAATCACTTTTAGAAATCAGACTCGACTCAAGTTAGCAACTCTTCTACTCAAAAATGGAAAATAAAATCAATAGTCACCCAAAGAGCGGCACTAGCCTCACTCTTCAGCTGATCAATTCAGGGAGCAACCCCCAAAGCGAGGGCGCTCAGCGCAGCGTGACCTCAGGCAGCAAAGATCCATTCGAAAGGTTCAATTCAAATCTGAACAGCAGCTTCAATACATATGCGAGGAGTACTTCAGGTGGCGGCTATGCCAATCAATTCACAGCAACTCAAGAGAATCAAGAAAATCCCTACGTGACTCAGAACTCTTTGGAAAATATGCCAACCAGGAAAATGGTCGCTGCCTATGGAACTGAGGAAAGCATAGGTAGTTCTAAAGAAATCAATCCGATAAATTTTGAAGACCAATACAATGTCTACGAGCAAGATACCAACGAGCGAAATGAAATACTGTCTAAAGCCCCGAAGCAGCACTATTCTCGATACAATTCCAAATCAAATGAGGTCAGCTTGAACCATAGCATGATTTCATTATCTTCAAAGTCGTATGCCTACAGCGATAATCTTGATCTCTTAAAAAGAACCTCGAATCAGAGCAATAATAGTCAGAAACTCATGTATCAGTCATTCGAGCCTCAGTTAGTGTCCATTAAGGACCTTAGCAGTGATCGAGGGAGCGTGAAGCTAGGAGAGCAAGAACTAGCATTGAAGGAGCAGCATTGTAAGGAGTTACTAGAGCGAAAAATAGGAAACGGGGAGCAAAATACGGCACAAGTCGCTGATCTCTACCTAGACCTTGCTTCGTATTCTATAAATCCCACCAAAAAGCGTGAAGTCCAAGAATATATTGATAAAGCTTGGACTATATGTAGTCGAATGAGTACAAAATACGAAGAAGTAATTCTTCTTTGTCAAAAGATGGCCAATGTCTTGACCAAAGCGAGTAAATTAAAAATCGATTGTTTAAAATATCGCTCAGCCATCCTAAGTCTTCTTGATGGTAAAAAATCATCCACTCATGAGAAAGAAAGAGCGGAAACTATCATTGCGATCAGTTTTGAGGATTACAAGGAAAGCAATAAGAGAGAGTCATTGGCGTCTCTTATTAATGGACTTAATATTCTGAAGAAAACTTTGGGAGAGAATCACATCTACTGTCACGAGAAAATATTCTCTGTGCAACGGATGATCTTTGAAAAGAAAATTGACTTTGTGGCACTAAATCAAGACGACGAGGTCCGACCTTTCTTAGAAGACAGCGTTAAATTATTCGAAAAGACGCCTAACCACGTAGTATGTCTTTTAAATCTGGCTAAACTGTACAACGATATGGAGCTCTATGAGAAGGCTCTGGAAAATTACTCAAAGGCAAAGCAAATATGTAGCCTTCAGAAAGCGAGCATTGAGGCGTATGAAAGAGAAACTGAATCCAACATTTTGAAACTTAAAAAACGTGTTCAAAAAACAGAGGAAGTCAATAAAACAAAACGGAAAGTTGCACTCGAAAAGCATAATTTCACCCAAAAAGTCAGTGAGGAAGGTTTCCTTGAATAAGGTAATAGGGGATTGAATTCGTTCGTAATACAAACCTTAGTGTTCGACGGAGTGCTTTGGGTGGGAATGTTTTGTGTTGCTAGATTTTTCAACAAATTAACTTTTTAACCAAAAAAAATAATGAGAGGGTGTCTAATTTTACAATTGCCACTTGTCTGGTGGAGCGTATCCCTTGCTTAGAGTAATCTTTTGTTCAAAATTCGATTTATGTGCTGAACATAAGTAATATTCTTTATAAAGTGCTTAATACATGATTGTAATCTTGATAAGGCCAATTTATCAATCATATTTTGCGAATTAAATTGCTTTTTCTTTCACAAACGACGACTCTCTTTAGTAATCGTGCTTTGGAAAATCTAAGAGCTTACTAGGCCTTTTTTTTTTATTATTTGGGCTTTTTTCCTCAAGTTTTTTGTTAAAGGAAGTAACTGTTGTAATTTGTTGGGTTGAATTGCTCAACGGTAAACCTATCTTAACAAATTCAAAAGTGAGTAAATTTAAAATTTTATTCAATTTCCAAATCGTTAGAAAAGACATACTTCTATTGAAAAAATGGTAAGGTTTTCGAATGGAAAGCAATTGGTCTTATTTTCTTCATTAATTCGCTCGTCCAATACTAGTCAATGGATGGTCGTCCTCAAAGTCGAGAAATAATGGCAGAAAACAAATTGCTTGAGTCAAAGCAAAGCAGGAAAAAAGCTGAGGAAGACGCTAGACTTCTTGCAAACAGAATTGCTCTCCTCGAGCTTGAAGAAAGAAAGGCCCTTAGAAAAATTGAAGAGACTCGCAAAAAAGCTCACGAAATTCTTCTTGCTAAACAGCGGAACCAGGAACTGCAACAACAAAGAGAAGAAGTACATTGATACTTTTTGTAAACTTATCTAAAACGCTCGATGAATAATAGCTCAGACGGAAAAAAGAAGAAGAGCAGATGCGAAAAACACAACAAATCAATGCTTTCAAAGAGCAACTCAAGCAAAATAAAGAAAATGTAAAAAAACATCTTGTCAGCAAAGTGAAACAGGAGGCTGAAGTTGTAAAGAAGATTAATGAGGTAATTTCTATTGGATAATCGCGACTGAATGTGCGAAAAGGAAACCAAAGTACTCGCCTATATGAATAGAGAAGAAGAATATTCAAAAAATACAAACATCGTACAAAAGATCAAGACGGTAGAGAAAAGCCAGGAAACAAAGAGAAGACAGATGGAGGTATTGCATTCGTCTTGAGTTTGTTAATATTATTATCATCATTGTAAATAATAGGAAGAGAAAAGACTGGCAGCAAAAAGAATGTACGAAGAAAAAATCCAAAAAGAACAGCTCATGAAAAGCAAGACAGAGGTAAATATTGTGAGAAATTTGTGAATTAGATCTGTTAATAGAAATTAATATCGAAATTGGAGAAAACAGAAATGGAACTTATCGAAAGGCTTCAAAATACTCAGAGTATGCAGAGATCGGCTTTTGAAGAGCTGGAGAGAGCCCTGAAATAAGCTGGAGAATCCCTACAAAGAACTGATTACACTTTTTTTGAATGGAAAATCTATTTCACAAAATTCTTTGAATTTAGTAGAAAACCTCTTACCGTGAGATATATATATAATGCTTTGAACACGCTTAACGGCGCAATGAATTCGGATGAACGTAAAATACTCTTCTTTTAAATGAAAAATCAAATTATTTTGATACAATATCTTTGCAATGTTTGTACGTTGAACTATAGTTGACGCTCTGTTAGAAACAGAAATAAGAGCAGCTTGCTTATCAACCAACTAACTTTAGTTGCCGAAAAATTTTTTTGAGATAAAGAAATGCTTTATAAGCTCTCAATTGATCGGAAAATAATTTGTTGATAAAGGAATTTTCTGATCACTTTTTGTTGGTTTTCAGAAAAGCAATATGTGAATTTTCGTTTAAAGTTGGAATGTTGCCTGTATAGTAGCTAGAATATGGCACCTCTTAATCCTTATTTGCCTTCATTTGGTTCGAGTACGCTTGAATATCATTATTCATAATTTCTATTCGTAATCGTCATCAAGTAACTCCCAGCTATAAACCTGAGCATAGGTTGCTGTGATTTAAGATCCACGTCGTCATTGATACGCAAACTCAGCTTTGACAGCTGATAACGACTAGAGTTCTTTCATCATGGTTTGAAAATTCCTAAGCTAAATTATATTGGTCTTGAGCGACTGATCGATTTAAATAAATACAGACAAAAAGGTATCCAAATTATAAAAATGAGCATGAACAACACAAATCCTACCAACAGCAAGTACAAAACGCAGATGTGCCGCCACTGGGAGCAGAGTAACTGTCTCAACTCAATAGTATATCTAACTTTGTGGAAATATTTAAGCTGGAAATTGCCTACTCGGTCCAAAATGCCACTTCGCTCATGGAAAAGAAGAACTTCGCTCACCTTCAGATGTAACTCTTGAACGTGATTTATTTAACAGCAAATTAGCCTTTGCAGATGAATCAAGGCGGGTGGCAGGTTACTCCACTAATGCAGAAGAGCTACCCAGAGCCGATGATGGCCAATAACAATTTTTCAAATAATAATTCCACACCTTCGAACTATAAAACAGTGATGTGCAAGTATTTCCAATCAGGTGATTGTCCGACCTACCAAAGCATTAAATTTTCACAGGATTTTGCAAATATAATGAGGAGTGCAATTTCGCTCATGGACCAGAGGAGTTGCGAGACACCTCAACAGTAATAGCAATGTTGTTTATAGACGATATATCACTCTTACTAGCTGAAGCCTAGATCTATGCCACCAAAAATGGGAGGAGGTAGCATGAATGGTGGAATGGGAGGTGGAATGAACTCCTCACTCAATCGCAAGATGATGATGAGCAATCAGAGCCCTACTTATCCTCGGATGGATAGTCCAACCACACAACAAATGGCACCGAAAACTGTGAAAAAATTCGATGGATTCTGGAATTCTAACTTACAATTTATACCTAGACTTCATCGACTCTCTCAGAAAGCTCGATCTCATCTCAGATCGCTCAAACTCAAATTGGTTACTTGATTCAGCAATTAGAAACGCATCATAAGTCAAATCTACAGTTGTACAATGAAATTCAAAATGCAAAGGAGCTTCTCCAAACAGGCAATATCCAGTCTGCCGCTGAAATTTTAAATGTATATGGGTTACCCTCGTCTCAGTGGAGTCTAACCTTTTGTTGTTCATAGGGAATTATGCAGAGAGATGATAAGTCTCCAGAGGATGTTGAAAAATACAATAGCTATGTAGCTAACATCCAGCAATTAGGGAACCAACTCTATGCACAGTATAAGGCTCAGCTCCAACAACAGGAGCTTCAGCAACAGCAAATGCAGATGCAGCAATACTCAGGTATGCCCACCGTGAAGACGAGTTATCCAAGTAAAATGGAGGGTGGTTCTCCTATACAGCAGGTGATTAACAAATACTACCAAATTGTTCAGTTATTCACGTTTTCATAGAGTCCTAGCCCTACTTATAATATGCAAACGATGCAATCAGGAGGGTTCCCACAAGGGAAATCTGAAAGCCCTACAAATGGATACTATCCTAAAGCTAACCCCCAGTTTTCAAATTTTTAAGGTAGTCGATGACATTTTAATCAATCGCGTTCTCGATAATGAGAACGGTCTTTTCAAAAACGAAATGAAGATAAAATCAAAGCAAAGACATAAGTAGTTGTTATGCAATTAGTATTGATTTGAGGTACATTCATAGATACTTGCCAAAGATGGCATTCATAAAGACATAAAATTTGTTAAAAATATCATTGTTTTAATTGCAACAAAAAAAATCAAAACAAAGAGCCAGCTGTCTGTTGGAGCGACTATGTGTTACGTAGGATGGGTTTGACTTCTTTATTACTCAATTAGAACTGGAGTGAGATTACCATTACTACAATTGGAAGGTGCCTTTTAAATTTGATCGATGATTAAACTATAGAATTTGATAAAAGGCAACTCTCTCTATTTGAAAGCTTTTGGAAATCATTAGTTAAGTCTTTTGATAGAAGTTAGTTTTTACAATATGAAAAGCAATAACCTCAAAAAGACCAAACGTGAGTTAAAATCACGGTATTACTAGAATTTGAATAAATATGGATTTGACTACTTTCACCTGTACAAAAAACTGTGAAAGATATAAAGTGCATGAAATTCACTAATGAAGCGAGCAAACCTTAACAACTTTTATTGTAGTCATTGCTCACTTTCATGCTTCAACTTTTGAAGCTTTGCTTTCTTCTTCTTCATACTCTTCATCATCTTCATATTCGCTTCCTTCTTCATCTTCATCTTCATCTCCCTCTTCGTTTTCTTCTCCTTCTTCACTTTCTTCTTCATCACCATCGTTTTTGCTTTCTTCAGATTTACTTTCCTCAGCTTTGCTCTTTTCAACTAGCTTACTTCTATCCACGATTTTACTCTCTGAGCCTGATGGGAATTTTTCTTCACTTCCAATCTCTTCTATTTTATTGCTATCTGGCACAACGCTGCTCTTATCTGTCACTATGTTGCTCTTATCTTTTTCGTTCTTTTCTTCTTCCTCCTCTTCCTCTTCATCATCTTCATATTCGCTTCCTTCCTCTTTTCCATCATCCTCTCCTTCATCACCTTCTTCCACTTCACCCTCCTCTTCATCTTCATATTCAGATCCATCTTCATCTCCCTCTTCTTCGTCATCTTCGGCATAACTTTCTTTTTCCGACGCTGGCTTGCGGCTTTGGATCGATTGTGTAGATTTGTTGACTTTAGCACGGTCTGAGAGTTTCGAGGTTTCTTGTTGTTTAGCTCCATTCTCATCATGGTTGCTCCTTCCTTTTGCCGTCTTTGACTGGTCAATATGTACATGTATCTCCTAATATTCAAATTCTTTGATGATATTTCTTAGCAATAAATTTACTTCATTATTTTCTAGGTCAATAATGCCATCAGTCGACGTTTTCTTCCCCTTTTGGGGCATAGTATTAATTATAGATCCTTCCTCTCCGTCTTCCTAATCGTAGTGAGAAATAAATAAATACCAATATAATTTTTCTGTATTTACTTCCTGAATATGCCCCTGCAACTTTCTTTTTCCCTTAGATTTTCCCCTTTGCATGTCAATTTCTTCAGTTGGATTCGAGATGGATATCAATCTGCTTCCTTTAAGCGAGGAGTCCAACGTTTTCTAAAACGAGACATGTAACGATACTTATTTATCAAGTTATCATACCTTTTCTTTCTTTTTCTTCAGCGATTCAAAAGTGTTCAACATGCCTTCATCTATCACGTTTTTGAATGAGTTCTTTAAGAACTTGGGAACTTTTTTATTGAAGAGGATGCCATTAATCACAATGCAATTCCACACAAATGCGATGATTGGATACACGATCAAATCCTGGAGCATAATCTTCAAAAAGCATGCTGCCCACGAAATTTGTTGAAGATAATTCAGGTGTTGCGAAATAGCAAACACAACCACCAGCGCAGCAAGCAACATGAGGAGCATAAACGTCATTCGTAGCGTCTTTCTCGCAGAAACTGATAATGATGATTGCTTTCCCTCAGCCATTTTTCTAAACGTTATGAATTCTCAGTAAAAATATCTAGAGCCAAAAAGGTTTACCTTTTATGAGTAATCTGGCCTCGTTTACACCCTCGGATGATTCTCTCAAGGATCCCATGGATAGGTAAAACAACAAAGAATGGAGCGATTAATTGCTTGGCTTCGAAGCGTTTCAGCTGGAGGGTAAATGTAGCGTAGTTCTAAGAACAGGTTTGTAAAAACATTTAGAATTGGTTTTTCATTACTGAATTTAGCGTGATGAACGCTGCAGAAAATGCCAAGACAGTCATACATCTCACGAAATAGAGCATCGATCGATAGATTTTCCCAACCAAAGGATCTTTGTACACGTAGATGGAGACAAGAGGATGCATGACTGCAAAAGCCACAAGATACTTTTTAAAAGAACCGGTTTCTTTGGCAGAGTCATCATCACCCTTTAATTTCTGGACCAAACAGACTTTGTAAAGCAATGTTTTGATGAGGATCAGCGTGAGGCAGAGCCAAAATATGAATCCAAACGGAGTCCAAAAAGACCAGGCATTCCAAAATGCATCTCTACTGCTCTCTATGTAGGTAATGATCGTGCCGTTGAGATCAAGGTCGCATGTACCAGTAGGATTTGCTACATATTCACTAGGGCAAGAATCTTTGCAAGCTGTGGAATTTGGTTGCATATAGTATCCCGGATTGCAAGTAATACACGCACTATATGAGCTTCCGGTGCAAGAAGCACAAGCAACGTTGCATTTTCTGCAACTTTGTGTCGAGTTATCTGCGAAATACTCTGAAGGACAAGATATACTACACTGCGTGGAGCCAGGCTGGAAATAGTATCCACGTTTGCATTGAGAGCAGACGCTATTAGTCCCACCCGTGCAAACAGCGCAACCAGTGCTACAAGGATAACACACATTGACTTGACTATCAGGATAATAACCTGCTGGACACAAATATGAGCATGTCGTTGAGTGAGGTTGCAAGAAAAACCCACTGTTACACGAAGTGCACTGAGTGTTAAATGGTCCTGAGCAGCTCTTACATTCTGCCGAGCAGGTGGCGCATAAATTGGTCAAAGGATCGGGCCAATATCCAGGTGCAACACATCCTTTGAGACATTTCGTGCTATTCCACTGGAGGTAATAGCCTGGGTGACAAGACTCGCATTGACTTTTAGAGGGTCCCGTGCAGGAAGAACATGCTTCATGGCAAGGCGCGCAAGTATGTGTGGTAGCATCAGCCCAGTATCCAGTCGGGCAGCTCTGGCTACAGACAGTAGAATTGGGTGATAAATAATATCCAGAGGTGCACGCAGTGCAGTTAGTCTCCGTAGAATCAAAGCAGATAGCACAAGCGGCGCTGCATGGAGTGCACTGGCTTGTAGTAGGATCTGGGTAGTATCCTGCAGGGCAAATGGTTCGGCAAGAGCTAATTCCGGATGAAGAGGGCTGCAAGTAGTAGCCGAGATTGCACGCGATACACTCTGTGCTCCGGAAACCGATGCAGTTAGAGCAGCGAGAGTCGCAGGGAAGGCAGAGGTTAGGACCGGCCTTTAAATGGTAGCCAGGCGGGCAAGTACTTCTACATGACGTTGAGTGAGGCTGCAGGTAATAGTTTGTGTTACATGACAGGCAAGCATCAGGGCCAGATCCAGTGCAAGAACTGCAGGATGCGTCACAGGCCGTGCATTTTAAGGTAGTTTTATTCGCATAGTATGATGTGGGACAACTTTGCAGGCAAGCTCCTGACGCAGGCTGCAAATAATAAGGAAATTTGCAGCTAGTGCAATTCGTATTACTACCTGGGTAGCTGCATGTCGAGCAGATAGAATGGCAGTTTGAGCAAGTAGAACTTCCAGGAAAGACAGCTGTGTCGCTCGGGCAATTCCGGAGACAAGAACCATAGTCTTTGCTTGGGTACAGATAGTAGTAGTAGCCAACGGCGCATGTAATGCATACATCTAAATTACCTGGTCCTGAGCACCTCGTGCAAGATGGATCACAAGCATCGCACTTTAACGTGATCTTGTTAGGAAAATAACCATTAGGACAATAGTTAAAGCACTGCTTGTTATTTGGATTTGAGTAAGTAGGCTGCTCATAAAAACCTACATAGCAGAAGCCGCATGTGTAGTATAAACTATTATAAACGTTGTTAAGTACACCAGCTTTGCAGGATCGGCAAGTTCCTGAACCAGGTCCAAAACAACTAGAGCAATCGCAGTCGCAAGGATAGCAACTGCTATTATAACTCGAGCAATTCATCGTAAGGTCGGAGGGGATTACCACCGCTCCCTGCTCTGAGCATACACCAATGAATGTGCTAGCATTTTTCTGGTAAGTTATTCCCGCACAAACGTTCCCTTCTAAGAGTGTAAAATTTGCAAACAGATAGTATATGATGGCGGAATTATGATATATCGTGACATTTTCTGTGCCATTATAGACAATCTTATACCCACTCTGAAGCGTGAAATTAACATTATTTGGGAGCGTCATATAGCTTTGGATCGAAGAAGGGTAAGCAGAGACAATCCCTGGTCCATTAAACCTAATCGCATACTGTGGATAGGCTGTGTTATCATACCCCTTGATCGTAGTAAATCCTTCCATATCTCCCACCTTGTTGATATAAGTAATATTTCGCCACATATCATAGGTCATTGTAAATTCTGTGGTGCTGGTAAAATTTGTTTGTGAAGGTCCTGGGCAGGTGTCGTCATCGCAGTATACTGCAGTCAATAGCAGTAGAAAGATGGAAATTTTCAGCTTGATCATAATTGTTCAACCCAAATGAGAGAGAATTTTAAAACTAAATAAAACTCAGTTTGTAAGTCGAAAAGATCTATTCAATAGACTATACACTTAAATAAAAGCTCAAAGGGATTTCTAAAATACTCCACAAACTCAATTTTTGATCACCTCCTCAAATCAAAAGAAAAACGTATAATTGATGGAGAAAAAGCGAGTTCTTTTGCGAAGTCAACGTGTTCGACAGCAATGGGCAGATTTATTCTCAAGAAAAAGTTAGAAAACGAAATTAATTCAGAGGATTATCGAATTCAACCTCTGGATAGAGTTGATGAAGAGAAGTTACTCGTTAAATGAAAGCCCTCATTCAAAGCGGGCCAGCCTTTTCGAAACAAACTTCTCTCAAAAGAAACAAAACAATAAATTGTTCGAAACATTTTGAAGAAAGAGGCTAAGATATAACCAGGTAAGATATTATTGCATTTGGTTCAATTTGAATGAATGGGGGGCTATTGTGGTCTTACCCTCAGCGGATCACAGATGTACTTTGATTAATACATTTTCTTGATGTGAGTTTTTCAGATGGAATATCATGAACTCAGCAGAGCAATAACAAAAAGAGGGATACCGGTTGTTTCTTCTGATTTACGATGGCAAAATTAGAGACCAATGCTGATTGAAACATTTTTATTATGGAGATGATACCCAGGAACTTAAATTTAACTGGAGAGATATAGAGTATGAAATATAATCAAAAAGAAAATATGAAAGCCATAACTCCTTTTAGAAAGAGCAAAAATGCGTGCTGTAGGCAATTAGCTTCGAGAAATAAAAATAAACTGTTTGATAAAATATTCTATGTAATTGTACTTGGGCCATATGATTGCCCGGAGATACTAATGGCTTTAGATGATGAATCGTATTAGTTTAGACAATGAGCGCAATCTTTTTTCTTCAGCATCCATTCTAGGTTTTTACTGATGTTATTTTTCTTGATGTATAATCAGTAGTATCACTGCAAACTTACATAATGACACTGTAAGCTTGCAGCTTCACATCATTATCCGCATCAGTTTCTTGTTCGCTAAATTGACCCTTGACTTACAGACAATGAGCAAACATTGAGTGAAACTTCCACTCCAATCATTCCTCATTTTGAGCTGCACACTATCGACACTTCAACTTGCAGTAGTGGCTTATCGAATTCTTGGAGGCAATTTTCATAATTCAAAATAGTGCAGAGAAGTGAGCCATTTCCACCGAGCCTTTTTTTTGAAATCCTCATGAAATCCGTCGCAATTCCCGCTCAAAAAAATTCGATTTATCTGCGCAAAAAATTTTGAAAGTTTATAATTCGCAGAAAATAGTCCAAAATCTAATCTCATGAACCCTGAAAGAGGAGGCGCTCTCTATCCACGCATCACAAGAGAAATGATGCGTTCTTTCGTTAACCAATACGCCACAGTTGTGGGAATAGTTCAGAATTTGTCTGGAACTAAGCTCACTATTTCAACTTCAGATAAAGGTAAACCTACTCTTTTCAAATAAGTCTTAATTCCTCCCCTGATAGCCACGATTGTAGTAGAAAACTTTGTACCAGATACTGAGGATGAAGTCGACCCAAAAGTCATTGAAGTTAGAGGGACAGTAACAGGCGCCAGCACAATCAGAATGGATGATTATAATTCATTCGGAGATTCTTCATTTGGTAAGATGAATCCTTGATAACGAATGTTTAACTGGTTGTGTAGACCTTGAAACTTATAACCAAATGATAAATTACTACCACGCTGACAAATACAAGGTGATGACCGTGAATTAGTGGTTTGTAGTGCTGCAACGTTTGTTTGGATCACACAACATATTGAGTAAGTAAGTATTCCGCCTTTGTAGAAGAGTGATGAATATATATTTTCAGTTTGCTTCTATATTGTGAGGTTTGCGTTTCGATATATTTTTTCTTTAAATGCTTCATGAAAGTCATTCATAAAAAGAAGCTACACTTTCGTCTTGAATAATTTTAGAGAGATAGATAGAGTAAGGGTTAGCACTAATGTCTTCTGAAAGCTTCGATAGATGGACTTATCGGTTCACGAAGACAGGCTTTTGGCCAGCCAATCGTAATTTAAAATAATAATGTTGACACTGAAAATCTATTACAAAGATTCTGAGTTTTGGATTCTTCCTTAGAATTTGCTCCCTCTTTCGTCTCAAATGATGCGAATTTTATCATCAGTTTAAAACAGTTTTGTAGTCTGTGTTCAATGATAAGAATCTATTCAAGAGCTTTTTTTTTTATACGAAAGGACCTGATAGTGTTCACATTCTAGGCGAGCAGTAGTATTGAAAACATTTCAACAAAAGTAAAGAAGGAAATACAGTAGGGAAAAAAAATATAATAGAATCAATGATATAGAAACTTGGTATATTTATTCATTTTCAGACTAAATGGCTTCGATTTTGCAAACTGGACAGGTTTTCTTCTCTTTGAGCCAGGTTTTAATACACTTTGAATGAAACTCATGGAAGCATGGAAGCTTTCGCATCTTATCTTTTTCTTCGAACTGACATAAACAGATATGGCATCTATCGTTTTCTATTAAGGTAATCCTTTAACTACAAAATTACGTCGCTTCTTCGTCCTCAGTTCCTCTACGTTTATAAAAATAAGTCGGAATTCGCTTGATTTGTTGTTTTGTCAGTCCTTTACTGACTTCGCCGACAGCCGCTTCTAACTGAAGCAATTGCTAAGCAAAAAATTTAGCTTGGTTTAATGCACTTACAAGTTATTTTACCTCATAAGTCATGTTATCAGGGTTAATCACTTGTCCATTAAACATTTGCTGATTACCTCCACTTCTTTGCGCATTTTCAATCTGTTCAAGTATTTCAAATTGCTCCCGTAGCATTTTTAGTTCTTCGGCTTCTAAGCGTCTTGCCAATTGAATCGATTTCAATTCGTCTTTCGACACTCTACTCCTCGTTTCTTCTGGTTAAATGTAAACCACAAATCCTATTAAACACAATGTAGTACTTGACTCTTCAAGGCTTCCATTCCGATTGCTGTGAGTAGTCCTAGTTTTGCTAGAAATACAAAGCTAAGTGATGAGCAGACATGATTTCTGGTACTTTGCAGCAACACTTGCGTTTCGATTACGATTTGAGCTCGTAGATTGAACGTTCGTGGTGTTTGTAGATACCCTTTTGGGTGCTGTAGTCTTGATAATGACTTTCGGTTTTGGAGGCGGGCGCTTTTGTAACTCAAGCTTTTTGCCTAGCAGGATAGCTATGACACAGAACATTTTCCAAAAACAATACTGATGAATTGAGGTGATGGGTCTTGCGGTTTGGTATTTGCAGTGTTCTTTTGTGGTATCATAGATGAAAAGTAATGCTATCCTTTGATAACGGTATATTTGTCTTTGTGTAGTACCTATTCTTTATCGATTCTTGCTCTCGATTTATATCTCAGCACTTTATTAAGGGAACTGATCTGATCAGATTCAAATTCTATTAATCATTTCCTGCCTAATTCTACTTCACAGTTAAAATATCAGAAAATTGTGAACGCTTTAGCGTTACCTGCGCTCACTGTATGAGAGCCATTACAGCTAGCAGTTTTCTTGGTGCGATGGAAAAGAGCAGACTTCTTTTTTCACTCTCAATTATGTAAGATCCATTGCTATGTGGCACTCTTATCGTTGCGATTAAATTTTTGTTTTATCCATGTACCAATCTATCAACTGGCTTTTGTGAAAACAGAATGAAATTTGGGTGTGTAAATAGGATTTTTACTTTAAGTGATTGCTGTTGAAATTATAAGTGGAGACACAACTCGCTGCCTAAAGCCATGCTAAATTACTCATAAAGGCATTCTCAAATTCATATAAGTGTCAACTAGCAAGGCATAAAAGCGATTGAAAAACATCCCAACTTCGAATTGTTTTTGTTGTTTGATAGACTCGATAAATTTATTTTATCCTTTTTCGATTTTAAAATTCGAAATATTAATTGCGTTGATCGCTGTTCTAAAATTCGTAAAATTAGTGATATTATAGATGCAATTCGATTCATTCATGCCGTCGTTCCTTTGCTTTTCGTGCTCACTGACTGTTTACCTAAGAAATATTCTTTCCAAGCATTCTTCTCCATAAATTGTATTTGAACATGAATTATCTTAGATACGGTCTTCCAATCTTGAAAATGAACACTTGAGGGACCTATGAGATCTATTTGTCTCTCTAAGTGCTTAATACAAGGGTAGTTGTCAGAGAATGACATTTGAAATAAATTTGATTTTTTAAAAATCTATAATACATAAATTGTTTTGAACTTTTAACTATAACTATGGCTTCGAAAAATACTGAAACCGTAAAAGTCGCAGTGCGATGTCGGCCTCTTTCTCCAGTTGAGATCCAAGATCAGCGACAGATGATTATTAGTGTGAATGCAAACCGTGGAGAAATCGTCGTCAAGAATCCAAAGGCTGACTCTTCGGAGCCACCTAAAACGTTCACTTTTGATCTCGTTTACGATTGGAACTCGAAGCAGGAGTCAATTTACAACGAAACTGCTTACCCAATCGTTGAGAGTGTGCTGGAAGGATATAATGGAACTATTTTCGCTTACGGTCAAACCGGAACCGGAAAGACTCATACCATGGAAGGTAATGCCGAAAAGCCAGACCTTCGTGGTATTATCCCTCGTGCTTTCGAGCACGTTTTCAAGAGCATCCAAAGCACGACAGGTAAGCAATTCCTGATCCGCTGCTCGTTCTTGGAGCTGTACAATGAAGAAATCAGAGATTTACTTTCTCGTAACCCGAAAAACAAGCTTGATCTGAGAGAAAAGCCAGACTCTGGCGTTTACGTGAAGGACCTGGCCTCTTTCCACATTCAGAACGCCGAAGAAATGGCGTCAAAGCTCTCCGATGGACGAAAGTCCCGAGCTGTCGGCGCAACGAGTATGAACAGAGACTCATCCAGGTCTCATTCAATATTCACTATTATTGTTGAGTGCTCAGAGTATGGCAAAGACGGTCAAAACCATATTCGTATGGGAAAACTCAATCTCGTCGATTTGGCAGGCTCAGAACGTCAGTCAAAGACTCACGCTGAAGGAGATCGCTTCAAGGAAGCCGTTAACATCAATCAGTCTCTCTCTACCTTAGGAAACGTCATCTCCGCTCTCGTTGACCCAAAATCCAGTCACATTCCCTATAGAGATTCAAAGCTCACTCGTCTCTTGCAGGACTCCCTTGGAGGTAACACAAAAACGGTCATGATTGCTAACATTGGTCCTGCCGATTGGAATTTCGATGAAACGTTGAGCACGCTCCGTTACGCCAACAGAGCTAAAAGTATCAAAAATAAGCCAAAGATCAATGAAGATCCAAAAGATACTATGCTCAGAGAGTACCAAGAAGAAATCATGAAACTCAGACAACAGTTGATGTCCGTACAAGCTGGAGGAAACATCGATCTTGGAAGTCTGATGATGGATGGACAAACCGAAATTGTTGAAAAGGTTATCACCGTGAATAATTCTGAGAAGATAAAGGAAATTCAAGAGAAACTCTCAAAGGAAAAAGAAATGATCCGAATGAAAGCTGAGGAGGAGAGAAAGAGAATCGAACAACAGAAAAACATCGCCGAAGAAAAGAAGCAACAGCTTCTGCATGCACTCAAAGAAAAAGAAGAAGCTCAACAGCAAGCGAAGGAAAGTCAAGAGAATATGCTGAAGAAACTTAAGAATATGGAAGAGAAGCTCATAGTCGGTAACAAGGCTATGGAGCAGGCGATGAAGCAAGAAAAAGAGCTCCAAAAAGCCAGACTGGAGCTGGAAGAGAAAAGGATGAAGGAAAGGCGGCTAGCTGAGGAACTTGCTGCAAAGGAGGATCAGAAATTAATGATGGAGAAGAAGTTTTCGAGTCAAAACGAAGAGTTAGAAGACAAAAAGAAGAAATTGCAGAAGCTCTATAACAAGTATCAAGAGGTCAAAACCGAGATCCAAGATCAAGTCGATGAGTTTAACCGTGAAAGGGAAGCGTTTGCTGATCAAATCCGTGAGCTACAGCACCAATTGCTGCTTAGAGAGACCATCATTGCCAACTTCGTACCAGAGGAAGAAGTTATGAAAGTTGAGAGCAGAGCTCAATGGAACAACGAGATCGATGACTGGGTGCTTCCGCACTTGCAATTCTCAGAGACCTCCCTAAGGAAGAGACGACCTGATTCAGCTTTGGGATTAAAACGACCGACTAGTGAGTATTCTCGCATGGCAAAGAACTTCGGGGAGTCGAACCCGAGATTCAAATACGACAATATCCTTCAACTCGAGCTCGATATGCCCGAAAGAACGACCGAAGACTACGAGGGAACAACTGTCAGTCAAAGATTACAGAGCACCATTAACACCGCGCTCAATGAAGATGAGGATGAGACTTCGGTGATACACAATGAAGGTCAACCAAACATATATCCTGAGTTTTTGGACTATGGCAGTGATGCCCCAAGTAAGGAAGAGGCAAAAGACCCTGCAAACGATAGAAGACAGCCTGTAATTAGAGGAGGTCCGGTGAAACGACCGATGTCTGGAATGCGAAAGGCTGATTCAAATGATCAATCAACAATCAGTCAAAGCACAGCTACGAGCAAGATGACGTCGATATCTGACATTGACAACTTCCCAAAGGCAAAAGGTCTTGTCAGAAAGCGTTAATTTCAAATGCTTTCACGCAGTGATAACCATTGTTTTTTAGTTAGTTTATTTCGGCTATCACATACTCTTTAAAATTGATTTGCGTTCACTTGGGAAATCAATCCCGTTAATGTTCTTTGTTTTAGAGTCGTTTTTCTCTTAAATTCTCCTACACACTCTATTTGCAAAGGTTAGGGATAAATGCACAACAATGTACGAAGATCAAAATAACAAATAGCTTAGTAGTATTTTTGTTTTGCTGATCACTCAAATTATACATCCATTAATTATTCTGGGCTTAAGATAGCTTAAAAACCCTGATGAGAGCCATAAAAGAAAAATGCTGTGTGGTGCCTATTGATAGATAGAATTGCTATTTACAATTGCTGCTGCCTTTTGATGACTACGATAGGCGAAACTTTGAAATCGATGTAATCTAGATACTCGCTAACTCCGCCTTGCAGCGTACTAAACTCAGTTCCTGAGGGCGCTTTGAAATTAAAATAGATGCCGTCTTGGCTTCCAAAGAATACCTTTCTGCCTTTGCTCGTAGTAAATCCAAGTCCATAAATATAATATCCGGAATATCCATTAACTTCAACAATGTACTCATCTGGAGCAAGGTAAACCGATTCGAGTTTCGTGCCGATTCCGTGTTGAGATCCAAAGCGATCAGGCCCTTGTACTGAGATATTTTGCTCTGGGATGTAGTATTTTGCTGAGATTCCAGTGATTATTTTATCGTTGTGACCGATGCTTATGAGAGCCAATTTGTGGGTCCCAAACCCAGCAACGAAGTCCTCGTCTGAGAAAGATCGGGTCTGCGAGTATTTAGTGCCTTTGAAATAAGGACCAATTTTCTGTGAAGTGGGATGAGACTGTTGGATTTGATTTGTGTTAGAAAGTCGCGATGAAAGAGCATGGGGAGCAGGTTGCTGTATCGAAGTTGTGAATAGTCGTTTATTTGGCTCAAGTTGCTGAGAGATCTGCTGTTGTAAGGATTTCTGCCGTTGGTATAGTGTAGTGGTTGAGTGGGATAATGGTTTTTGCTGAGTCTGAGTTGTATAAGACTGCTGCGTGGGGAAGGGATCTGACAACTGCTGTAGTTGAGTCATGTAATTTGGGCTGTTGCTCATCGGTTGAGACTGAGTGCTTGCGAATTGTATTTGTGGGTATTGAGTGTTGACCGAATGAGTTATCATTGTGGGTGTTTGCTGGATGATCGGTGGCTGCTGTCGGATTATAATCGGTTGCTGAACTGGATATTCATGGTGATGATGGTGATGATAATGATGGTGATAGTGATGAGGATCATAATATCCACCGTAGTATCCTTCACAAAATCCCATCTCTGGATAGAATCCAGGCTGATCGTATATGATAGTTGGGCCTCCAAGCATACCTGGCTGGTCAATAACTACTGTTTCTTCGAACATTCCAGGTTGATTCACAATCACAGTTTCTCCGAAGTTTCCAACACCACAGACACCGCCATAAAAGCCTTCATCACCACAACAGTGTCCGTCATGAAATCCTCCGTCACAGTCGTCCATTGAGAAATATTTTGTAGATAATTAGACAAAAACTTGTTGCGGATACCACTCTAGTTTTTCCAAGGAAACAATAAAATTAATCTCCGCTCACTTCTTGAAGTCAATTAAACTTACAACGAACGTAATTTTCAAGAAAAGGAACGAATTCTACAAATTCAAATTTATAGGAGTTTACCAACTCCAACAAGCTAATATCCAAAGTCCATTTGGACACAGAAATATATCGAAGCTGTCGACAAGAAACCAACAACTACTGACTTAACGAGAAAAAAAAAACTCTGTCGTTAAAAATTATATACTAACCACATGGTTAACCAACCCACTAAGTTGTCAGAATTCCAGCTTCATTTCTGATGAGCCCAAACTCTTCCAGTACTTCTTTCAACAGCGCTTTCCTCAGAGGTTTCACTAAGACTTTATTCATTCCTGATTCCAAACATCGCTGATGTTCCTCGGGAAGAGTGTACCCAGTTACAGCTATAATCGGCATCACTTTCACGAGATTCTGCTCCATGAGCTTCCTTAGATGCAAAGCCGTTTCGAATCCATCCATGCCAGGCATATTACAATCCATAAAAATAAGATCGCAAGGTATTTTCTCTTCTGTCAGCTTTTTGATCGCCTGCTCACCATCAAAAGCAGAATAGCACTCAACTTTCAGCGTTTCTAACAGGGAAGTAAGAGCCACAACATTATAGGCTGTATCATCGACCACAAGGACCCTGGGCCTGACTTGATCAAGCACCGTTTTATTATTTGTCCTGAAAATTGGTAATTTTTTCTCCTCGTTGTCCTCGTCAGCAGCAGTTAAGGACCTCGGGAATTCCTGGACAAAATAATTAGTGCTTGTCCTTCGAGTATACTTCCGACTCGCTTTCAGCGACATCGGAGAATCCATTAGCTTTATTGAAGGGGTTGAGCGAGAATCAAGTAGCATTCGCGAGGAATCTCTCATGTTTTCGCAATTAATTCGGAATGTAAATATCGTTCCTTTGCCATATTTGCTGGCAACTTCAAACTTGTTGTTTTCAAGCGGATTCAGCATCTCGACCAGATCTTGACAAATTTTAAGTCCCAGCCCGATTCCATTTCTAGAGAATCAAGGTTAATCGATGAAAATAAACGAGAGTTACTTGTTGATCTCAGGGTTCTTCTGCTCGATTTTCCCGAATAATTTAAACAGTTTTTCCTTATCGTCTTCCTTGATTCCAATTCCCGTGTCTTCAACGTCGAATTTTAATTGCTTCACGGACTTGAAATATTCTACTTGAGCGGAAACTTTAATGTATCCTTCTTTCGTGAATTTAAGCGCGTTGGTCAGAAGATTCAGAAGAATTTGCTTGAGCCTCACGGGGTCAGTATAAACTTGCATCGGAATATCGTCACCCAGCTCTGTTTTCAGTTGCACGCCTTTCTTCTCAGCCTGAAATCTAACTAAATCAACTACTTCGGTCACTATTTTGCGAGTGATTGCTGTAGTAAAGTTGAGTTTAAGTTTTTGATTCTGAATCTGTGAGAAATCAAGGATATCATTTATCATTAGCAGCAGCAAATCCCCACTGTCTCGGCAGATTTTCAAAAGAGATTTATGCTCAGCAGTGACATCAGCTTCGATGATATCGAGGATATTTAGCATACCGTTCAACGGCGTCCTTAGATCATGGGACACGGTAGCTAAAAGCACATCCTTATACATGTTGATTTGCTTTAATTTCTCGTTTAAGAGCATGATCGACGTATCTTGCAGCATGATCAAGAAGCAGTTATCATTCTTCCAGTTGATCGCATTTAAGCGGATCTCGTATTCTAAACAATCGCCTGCATTCGCCTGCTTGTCGTAAATTTTGCAATGGCTTAGCTTTATTCCCTCTTGGAAGGAAAAATTTTTGACCTCTTGGAGAGTAAGCAACTCCTTAAGCGCAAAACTGTTGGTACTATCAAGCTTTGGGTTTAAAGGGCTGTAAGTATCAAGGTGTAACTCTTCCGTTGGTTTTGCTCTCGGAGACGCGTTTAATCCAGGGAACGTTGGCATGGAGTTCCTGTCAACGAATGTGTTGTTTAAAATTTCGAGGATCTGTGCGTTGCTTTGAGGATTTTTATAGCCTTGCAGTCCAAAAGTCGTTTTGAAACTTTCGTTGTAAAACCTGACTCGCAAATTTGTGTCGAGTATCAGCAGGGGCAAAGGCATCGAACATTTCACAAACTCTTTCCAACGTTTTTTTAGTGTGCGCTGGTTCTGGAACCCTTTGTATTCTTTTCCGCTGAGCTGTTGGTCTGAGTAGAGTAAGAACGTTGCCAACGCAATCAATAAGAGGAATGGTATCAAGTAGAGTTGTCGATGGCCATTCGAATCGACGAGCCTGGCAGCGAATACAATGATGCAAGCTGAGAAGAGCAAACATTTAAGAATCCAATGACCGAGATATTTTATGGTTTGCCAGAGGAGAATTCCAAGACACAGCCCTGCTACAAACGACGCCAGGCGGACTTCTTGAAGAGGAAATTGGAGGATCCACTCTCCAGCAACAATGTTTTCGTTCGCTAAGACAATGAGCACGACGACGAGGAAACAGATCAATCGCTTGATGACGGTCCTTCTGCGAGAAAAGAGAATCCAGAGGACTAACAGCAGAAGCAAAAGTCCATAAAAGCTTAGAATCAAGGCTGAAAGTGTTTTCTGAGTGATGTCTTCGTTTGCATTGAGCACCATGTTCGGAATCGAGTAGGAACCAAGAGCTAAAATGATTATCTGGGCGATTTATGAGAATTTGAGGAAGTGGAAGAAAAAATTACGTAGGCGAAATTTTTAAAGTCTTCGTCGGATACGGTAAAGTTAAGGGCATATTTCTTGAAGATCATGAGAGCTGAAAGAGAGGATTATATGCGATTTCAATAACTTTATTTGATGATTAAATCGTGCAATTTAAGAAATTTTAAATGTATGCAGAGTATTTTCGTTTTATTGCGAAAATATTTGAAAAATTTTAATAGAAGAAAGTGAATAAACACGCACGCTCACACAAAGCTATGGTTGAGAAAAAAATTGAATTTATCTTTTTAATACATGCAGCCGTGCCTTTGTATACAGGTGATATCTCGGCATTTTCTATTTAGTTATATTAATATAGATAAATTAAGGTGTGCACGTCCCTATCAAAAATTCGGTTATTTATTGAAACTCAACCTCAAATTTCCGATTACTCAAATAAAGAGCTCTAAATTGATCTCATAAGATTGGTGAAGAAAAACAAAAGGCTTTATGAAATTCTGTAGGAATTGAGCTTGGAGCAATACCTTTTGTAGCAGCTATTTGGATGAGGAAAGAATTTTTTCAAATTTCGGGACCACCTCTATCTTAATAGAACTGATTCAAACGAAGAGTTTCCGACCGAATTCGAAGACACTTTGTTAAAGGCATATTTTTAGAAATTCACTAATTGTAGTCAATTAGAAAACAAATTAGGATGCAGCACAACCACTTCTGATTATGATGATAATAAGGAGTGTTTACATAAAATATTATTAAATTATTGTTAAAACTCAAGGCGTTCAGACAGTCCGCTACCCTTTTCATCTTCGTTTTATGTGTATGATTTGGATACGAGGTGATTAAAAAAAATAATTAGCCGTCTTATTGAGAAGAAGAGCAACGCACTCATTATTTTGGATCAACACGTTCGAACTTAAAGTATTTTTCATCTTCAGCGATGGGATTGAAATGCACACTATCATCCAACGACTCAAACTTCTTTCTTCTTTGAAGCAGCGATGATGTGTTCACTCTTCCAAGAAAAGGAGATTGGATAACTGTGAGTTTAGAAACTGGAACTGACTGTGCTTTGCTAAATACTAACTCCGACTCCTCCGGCTGCTTCTCTGAAACCAGAGGCTTTTTATCCACCGCGCTTTCTACCTCGCAGTTTCGAGGGCTTGTATTCCCTGAAAGGTTATTTGTCTTCTTCCTCAAGTAACTTCGAAAGAGTTTCGGGGCTCTTACTGGTCTGGGAGAAACTATGAAAACTTCGAGTTGATCCAAAAAGCTTTCAATATTTTCATAGAATTCCTCCGAAAATGGAACGACAGTCTGTGATTTATCCTCATTTGATTCGGGTATCTTCAATGAAAGCTTTCTACTCAGTCTCCTAGTTCGTTTTTCTCGCTCTATTATCTGATCGAGACTGACCATACGGTTATAGAAAGCCTTATCTATTTTCATTTGGACTGAGAACCTTCTCACGTTGATCGCGTCAGAGAGTCTACCGCTTACTGATGGTACGATCGCGGTGTTACGTTTTTTCAGAGTAGGATCGCTCAAAGTTTCCATTCAAAGCGAGTAAAAAGTTAAATTAATTCAAACTACTTAGCACAAAGAATGCATTATTTATTCTCAAAAGCTTCAAACTAAATAGTCAGAATTAATAAAATGAATGAGTCTTGAGGAATTTTAGCTGAGCATACACATCACAAAATGCAATCACTGAAAACAAACTCGACTCCTAAAAAAGACTACATCCTGCTACCGTAAAAAGCGTCTAATTATCTGTCGGAAGCAGCGTCATTCCCATTTTTGCTCGGATCTGGTTCCAATATTCAACTGAAAATTCTTCAGCTTTCTTATCCTCCTTTCCTGACGGTTCTTTATCCGTTCGATCATCTTTTTTCTCCTTTTCTTTCTCCTTCCTCTCCTTTCTTTTCTCTTTTAGTCTCTTCTTCCATTCAGAGGAATGCTTATGCTTGCGGTGTTTCTTCTTCTCGCGGCTACTCGAACGACTGCTTCTCGAGCTACTGCTTCTACTTCTCGAGCGTTTTTTCTTCTTTTTTCTATCGCGGCTCCTGCTTCTGCTTTTACTTCTGCTGCTACTGCTGCGGCGCTTCCTTGAACCACTTCTTGAGCGGCTTCTGTGTTTTTTATGCTTTTTGCGCTTCTTCTCAGCCTTTCCATCCTCTTCTCCATCTTTCCGACGAGAGACTTCTCCATCTTGCTCGGTCCCTTCCTTTGGTTCTCCCTCCTTCGGATGTGTACGATCATACTCTTCAACTTTATCCATAAGCGTCATGTGATCCTTTTTTTGCTCCCTTTCATACTCTTCATTAACCGCTTTCACGGCTTCATCGTCGTCTTCTAAGTCCTCAAGCGCGCTTTTTCTCTCTTTTAAAGTTCCAGCTTCTTCGAGCTGCTGTCGCTTGAGAATACGAGGTAATTGAATACTACAGACTTGCTCCTGGGTTAGAATTTCATCGATGAATTCATCCATGTGAATAATTTTAAAGGTTCCGTCAGCATTTCGATACCGCAATTTCCGATAGTCATTGTAGAGAGGCTCCAGATACTCGTATACTTCCTCGGGTTTTCCAATCAGGCGTAGATAGAAGCATCCAAGAGCTCGAACATATTTATAATCTGTGTTTTTGATGAATTCATACACGATTTCTTTATCAGGCTGGATCTGTAAAAGTTTGAGGACTAAGCAAAGAAATTTGGTAGGTGCGGCCATACCTCCGTATGTTCCTCCGATATATTCGAGAGCAATGGCCTTATCAACGATGGTTTCTTCGTTCAAAGCGAAGCATTCCTCTTTCCAATAGGGAGAAGACCAAATCTTCATTCTCACTGTCTTATCGACAATGAACTGCGGGTTGGTTCCATGAACCTGTAATGCAGAAGGATCCGTTCTATTTGCCATCCTAATTTAAATTTTTCGACGAAAATACTCTATTTTAATACACTATTTCTAAATAAGAAGGCTTAGATATATGCATTGTTCTTTTGCTATTATTTCTGGAAGGTTACTAGTAAAGATGCTTAAAGCGACGTGAACCCAAGATAATACGTAGTTTGTTACTCAAGAAATTTCAACGCCCATATCGAAAATAGAAGATATGGAATTCAATTACTTAGCATTTTTGATGGCTTTATCAAATTCTCTTAATAAGATCATCAGGGAAAGAGAAGCACAAGGAAGAAGTAATTCTTGACAATTGAATAGTATTGACTAGCGGAAGTGTCTCTCGTAGACTAAGGAACCAACAATTTTCGTTTGTGTTATTGAAAAATAAATTATTAACTGCTGAATGGATTACCAAGGAATTGAGTTTAAACAAAGGAATAATATTTGCATGGGTCAATGCGTATTAAGAGACTGTGGGCTCAAGCTTGAGGACCGTGAGAAGAGGCAAAAATTAGACATACTCCTTGAAGAAGTAGCATATGATTAACTGTGAAGAATGTCTAAACACCGTGTTGCTTAGAAAACGAAAGTCAAACACGCTTTGCTGAGGCGAAAGGTTGGATTTAATGTTGAGGAGAGCGAAGAGAGTTTTGCTCAAGAAGAAATGAAGAGTGCAGTAATTACCCGGAGAGAAATAGTGATTAGAAACCAATTAACACCGGTTCATGAACGAGGAACACAAACTGTTAATGATTACTCAATCTCGGAATCACAAACCCTTCCTGAAAACATGAAAATGAGCAGTCTTTTTACAGGAGAAGACTTCACAACAAGTCCAGAAATTTCAAATATAAACATAATAGATACGGCAACGGGCACTCAATATAAACTCAGAATATCTCCAACGTCATCAAAAGTAAAAACTCCTTTCGACTTTGTTTCATGTATTGTGTCATTTGTCGAATAGGATTTCTATCAGAGCCCCAAAAAGGTTGTATTTAGTAGTAGTATTGGGACTGAAGAAAGTAATATGAGCTCTGCTAACGACCGATCGAATTCTTCTGGAGTAAAAGGAAAAAGATCCGAAGTCATTGATTCGGTGAGTCTCAGGAGTAGTTTTAGTGAGAAAAACTCTGAGAAGAAATTGCTTATGGAAAATACACTGAGAAATTCGGGAGTTAAGTCCCTCAATTCAGATCTGAACAGACGATCTCTCGTCAAAAGTTTCAATGAGAAAAACGAAATTCCTGAGCAGATCCCAAAGAATTATAAATTAAAAATCTATCCTGATCGCAGTGAACCTGACCCTCGACCACCGACAAGAAACTCAGTGAGATTTGGTAAAAAAACAAAAGCTGAAAAAGTTCGAACCATTTTATTGCAATTTTTAGCAACCAAGAGTCACTCATATGAAGGATCGCATTACAATTCTAAGAAACTAGAACTATTTGACGGATTAGAGAAGATAGATATCCCAGTTTCTTCACAAAAACGGTTTGCTGTGAAAAATCCGTCACAAACGATGGTGATAAAAGGATTTGACAATGAGTTTTTCAAAAAAGATATTATTAAATTTTTAGAAGCTAGAACCCCTTCTCCATCAACTGGAAGAAAATTCTTACCAGAGGGCTTTAGCGGTGACGAAGAAGACGTTGTTCAATTTAAACCAAAGCCAATACTAAAGAAAAAATAATTTTCCAAATAATCATTGCTATCATGAAATTCTTCAGCTTTGTATTTTTACCCCAGAGAATATAACTTCAATGAAGTGTCCGTTATATCAAATTCCTTTTTTATAAGGTATATCAAGAGATTTGTTCAGTTTGTTTGTAATGATGATTAGACTTATATTAATATCGTTGGAATTGAGGAAAAGTAGTAGCTGCTTAGTTTATACCGTTAAAGGGAACTGGAGATCACTCAGAGAAAGTTTGATAACAAAATGACATGTTAGATACGCAGATTAATAAAATAGGATATTTGAAAATAGTGCCAAAATTAAAGCATTAGATTATTGAATGCCGAAAAAAACCGAAATTTACGTCTCTAAGATTTCCAGGAGGACTGATCCTGATGATCTTAGAGATTTCTTCAAAAAATGCGGAAAAATAAGAAACGTCAACGTCAAGAATGGCTATGCTTTTATCGTAATATCAATCATGAAAACATGTGCAAGAATTATCAATGTAAATAGGAATTCGATGATTATAAGGATGCCGAAGCCGCTGTTGAAGATATGGACGGCAAATCCTTCGACGGCCAGAAAATCATTGTCGAGTTTGCTGGCGAAAAAAAGAACAGCAGAAGCAAAGGACCTCAGGCAGAAGATGTCTGCTACAATTGCGGCGAAAGCGGTCATTGGTAAGGAGATATCCTTTTTTATTGTTTTTTTCCCTTCTTTTTTGGTTTTCGTCCTACCGGCTCCGTGTCCTTGCGTCTCCCTATCCCAGCAGCAATTAATGCAATTCTAATGCTTCAATCCAATATCATCATCACTTCAGATTTTATAAAGCC
>ENA-UOTZ01000434-UOTZ01000434.1-compost-metagenome-genome-assembly--contig:-NODE-434-length-35399-cov-7.486297_pt1 | contig 35399 bp, 20 predicted proteins | sample MGYA00238144_ERZ746983 | MGnify/ENA primary metagenome ERZ746983 (study PRJEB28759, sample SAMN06268863) | compost metagenome | isolation source: single cell | place: USA: California, Emeryville, Joint...
CGACAGTGTTTACGATTGCTCATCGACTGTCCATAATTGCCAATTATGATAGAGTCATGGTAATGGACAAAGGAAGAGTAAAAGAGCTCGATCACCCCTATAAACTTTTGGCGAAAAATATTGGTGATGATTCGATAACCAATACTGATGGTCTTTTTGCTTCAATGATTCTACATACTGGAGCTAAGCACTCAGAAGCCGTGTTCCAGACCGCAAAAAATAGCTACTTCCGAAAGTTTGGAAAACAGTAAAGGGTTTCTCATATCATCTTTCTCATCACTAATATACGCGTCAAAAATCCGTAAATAAATTGTTGTATGTTAAAACTAGGTAGTTCTTACTTGGTTGCAATACTTTATGTTATTGGGTAGTCAGCTAATTTCATCGAAGATTCAAACAAAGTGAAAATTGCTTATAAATAATAATAAGTCAAATATTTACCGCGAGTGCTCATTCTTTAAGCTTCACATCTGGAACGCTGACCGCGAGGCACGCAATTCAATTTTAAGCTCTTATTTTACCTAACCTCCTAACTTTGAATAAAATATTAACTAACACTAACTACCACGAAAAAAAGTTGACTACATAATTTTCTTCGGAATTCTCATTTTCAAACTCAATCACAATTGTTAATCTGTTTAATCCGTTTAATTTTTTCAATTGGTATTCAATTCAATATGAGATTGCAAATCTTCAGAACAATCAATTATAATACCAATATTACGTAAATACTGATGCTTTAGAATCATGGCGAATAAACAGCCGCTCTAACAACTTCACCGAACGAGTAGAAGTTTCTGTCATTAGGATCTCTGCGTCCAGGATTCATCACCATGAAACCCTTATCGGTAACACCAGTCGCGAGCACCCAATGGCCACCGCCTTGCACGTTCAAGATAAGATGACTACCTCCTCTGAATAGCTTGACCATTTGATCTCTGTTGGTGATTTGGCCTTGATAATTGAAGCCAAGAGGTTTAATGGCGCCCCAGACGATAAGATCGCCAGAATATCCTCCGTGAGTTTTCAGATATTGGTTCAATGTGTGTGGGTTAGCATCTTGACCATCGATTTTGACTCCTTTAGCAGCTATCATTGCCGACACTGAAGACATTGCGCAGCCAGCAGAACCAATAGTAGTTCTGCTATTTCCGAGGAATTCATTTGCCCATCTTGGATCAACTTGGAACATATGAGGCGCTGAGCCAGCTTTCACTGGAGCTGGAGCTGGAGTTGGGTTAGGTCTGACTGGAGTTGGTGTAGGCTTTGGAGCAGGAACTGGATTTGGTTTGTTATTAGATGGATTTGGTTTATTAATAACTGGAGTTGGCTTCTTGACATTGTTATTTGGTCTATCAATGACTGGTTTTGGTGTGATCTGTGGCTTGACGACTGGTTGAGTCTTACCAGGAGTTGGATTTGGATTTGGATTTGGTTGAGGTCTATTTGGAGTCTGCACTGGTTGGGTAGGTCGCTGTGGTGGTCTCGATGGGCCTCTGATGTTTCCTCGGGAAACACCGCCTGCACCTGGGATCAATGATCTAGCATCTTGGATAATTCCGACGATATCCTTGACGATCTCTTGTGCAGCTTGGCCGATAACAGCAATTGGGTCTTGAGCTTTGGTCGCTGTGAAGGCGATTGCCACGAAGATGGCGAAGATAAGAGCGAATCTCATTATATTCCGGATGGAAAGAATTAATTATCAGTATGAGATTGGTCGAGTATTTCAAGTTCACAGTTTTTGGATCAGGAGCTGTTTTAAATCTCAACTCTGTAGGAATAAATTTAATTGTGTATTTTCTCTTGTGCAGGAAGTAACATGCTAATTTGAACGCAATAAGATAGAATTGAGAAAACCCAAGCCTCTTCGACGCTGTCGATGAGGTTCGGAGAATTCTCCAAACAATATATTTTTGGTCCATTTATTTTAGACGATTCTTATGCAAAGAATAATTTTTTGTCTAAAATCTTTATTCAAAAAGATAGTATCAGGCGATTAACCTGGAATGAGACCAAGGTTCAGACGCGTTCAGTATAGAAAATAAAATTAATAGGATTTGAATAATTTTGCCCTCAGTGATAGCATTAGCGTGGAAAAAAATATCAAATTAGTGATTTGTAATCATAGGGACGAGATTGTACCAGCACATCTGACTTTTGTATCGAAGCTCTCATATTTTAGCACGGTTTTGAGTAGAGCTCTCTAACTACTTTGCTCAATCAATAATACTTTTAATTTCTAAAAGGAAATTATTAGCAGATAAATTGTTTATTCAGCTTTTCCATGCAACACTCGAATTTTCAATGCTTACCCTTTAATACTTTCTCCAGTTAATGTCTTCTATTCGTTGGTTTTTGTCAATGTGGTAATAAACCATCCTTCATTTCAAAATTAAACGTAGCACGACAATATGGGTAGAAGCGAGATCTCTAATCAGATTGAATATTGATTTCATTGGTTAATTTGATAGTGTTTTTTCAACCTTCAGGATGAGTATGCAGCTCATATATTTCAGAAAATTCCTAAGTTAAATTCAATTTTTATCTATTCTCAGGTAATAATGATGGTTCAGACTCATGGCGCGTAAATAGCCGCTCTAACAACTTCACCGAAAGAGTAGAAGTTCCTGTCTTTTGGGTTGCTCCGTCCAGGGTTCATAACCGTGAAACCTTTATCAGTCACACCTGTCGCAAGGACCCAATGGCCACCACCTTGCACGTTCAAGATGAGACTCTTACCTGATTTGAAATCGTTAACCATCTGGTTTTTGTTTGTGATTTGTCCTTGATATTTCGGGCCGAGTCCTCTTACAGCTCCCCAAACGATGTTGTCACCAGCATATCCTCCGTGAGTTTTCAAATATTGGTTCAATGTGTGTGGGTTGGCTGGTTGACCATTAATCCTTATTCCTTTAGCAGCCAGCATTGCCGAGACAGAAGACATGGCACAGCCTGCTCGTCCTATGGTGGTACGGCTGTTTCCAAGGAATTCATTTTTCCATCTTGGATCGAGTTGGTACATATGTGGAGCATTGACAGTTCTCCCTGATCTTCCTCCTGGGGCATTTCTTCCTGGAGTTTGTGCTCCGCGGCGCCCTGCAACTAATGAAATGATATCTTCCAAAGCTTGAGAAACAGAGAATGTGTCCTCAGCTAAGGTTGCAGTTAAAGCGAGAGTCACGAAGATGGCAGTGATAAGAGTGAATCTCATTGTTTTTGAAAAGAGAATGAATTATTAGAATATAATTAAAGCATATACCAAAGTTCAGAGTTCTGGCTCAGGAGCTGTTTCAGATTTGAAGGAATAATTTATATTGTATACTTTCTCTGGAAAGCAAGTGACTTGCTACTCTGAGTAAATAGAATTCATTTTTATTTTCTTGAAACAAATAAGACAGATTTAAGGACTTTCTGATAGCTCTTCTCAAATGTACTTAAAAAAAAGAGAGTTTGTTGTCCATTTTGGTTACTTAAAGCCAATCGATGAAGTTTGGATAAAACGTTGTTTGACTAACATATGAATAATCGGTGAGATAAGTGAGCATTAATGTACGAGAGCATAGATTTTTGATTGTAATTAACTTATCATTGGTTAGAAATCAAAAAATACTTGAGAGCAGAGTTGCATTAGCTTTCCGATGAGTCCAAACTAATGTAATTAAATTCAATGAACGGTCGTCAAGAAGCCTGCATGTGAGAAAATGAGAGTGAGAAATTCAAAAAGATCTTTTGCAATGAAGTTTCATTTTTGATAAATCTGAAAATTAGCCTAATCCTATTTCAAAACGCTTAATAAATCTATCACTCTTTCATATTTGATTAAGTTACCCTTGTTATCAGCAATTAAGCACATTTTGATTGTTTCTTAATGCTATAAATCAATTCAGTCTTTGGAGTTGAAAATGCATCTATGAAATCTGGATCCGAAAATCTCATATAATGTCAACATTTCTCAATATGTCTTTAATATCGACGATACAGATAATTAGTTGTTTGAATAAACGCTGGCTCTAACAACTTCACCGAAAGAGTAGAAGTTTCTGTCGTTTGGACTGCTTCGTCCAGGGTTCATGACAGTGAAACCTTTCTCAGTCACACCAGTTGCAAGGACCCAATGGCCACCATTTTGCACGTTCAAGATGAGGTTTTTGCCTGATTTGAGATCGTTGACCATCTGATTCTTGTTTGTGATTTGTCCTTGATAGTTGAAGCCGAGACCCTTGACGGCACCCCAGTTAATAAGAGCGCCAGAGTATCCTCCGTTGGATTTCAAGTATTGGTTCAAAGTGTGTGGGTTGGCATCTTGGCCGTTGATTTTAACTCCTTTAGCAGCCAACATAGCAGAAACTGAAGACATGGCGCAGCCAGCTTTTCCAATTGTGGTTTTGCTGTTTCCGAGGTATTCATTTGCCCATCTTGGATCGACTTGGAACATATGAGGAGCTTTTCCAGGAGTGGTTGGGGTTTTAGGGGTAGTAGTTGGGGTTTTTGGAGTGGTTACTGGGGTTTTTGGGGTTGTGGTTGGTCCTTTTGGAGTGGTAGTTGGTCCTTTTGGAGTGGTTACTGGGGTTTTTGGGGTTGTAACTGGGCCCTTTGGTGTAGTGACTGGTCCTTTAGGAGTGGTGTGTGGTCCTTTAGGGGTAGTGACTGGGCCTTTTGGAGTGGTTACAGGGCCTTTAGGAGTAGTTGGGCCTTTTGGGGAGGTAGTTGGTCCCTTTGGATGACCTCCAATCTTAGGAGCAACGACACCACCGGTTTTTGGAGTAGGTTTTGGTTGGGTCTTTGGGAAGCTGGCACCACCAGTTTTTGGTGGACTAATTTTGGGATGGCTGGCACCACCAGTTTTTGGAGCGCTGAAACCGCCGGTTTTTGGAGCACTGAAGCCAGATGGTCTGGAACCTCCTGTGGATCCGCCACGAGAAGCGATCATTGAAATGATCTCTTCCAAAGCTTCAGCGACGGAGAATGTTTCGTCGGCTGTGGTAGCGGTGAAGGCAAATACCACAAAGAGAGCAGCGATAAGAGTGAATCTCATTTGTTTTTCTTTCCTGAAAAAGAATTAATTACCGAAACGCAAATTAATCTTACACTTATTTCCCGAGTTTTGGCTCAGGAGCCGTTTTAAATTTTTCAATTGGAAGGAATAAAATAAAAAATGTACTTTCTCTTTTAACAGAACACTATTGAGAAAGCTCACTTCTTAAATGCAAATTGCTGCATCAGGTGAGAGAAATGCTAAATAAATTTATGCTCGTTCCAGGAATCCAGGGTCTTCTGACTTCGAATAGAAACTTGTTACTAATTTTTCCTCCATTTCACCGAAATGAGATTAGTTTCTGTTTTTTTTTTTAATTGATATGTGGTTTGAACGTAGCATAATAGAATGGTGTTCAGAAGAAGGCTTAGCTGTCTAAAACACGATCGGAAATTTAATAATGCTGAAATTGTCCTTATCTTTCACAATGGAGCTCTTGAATAATTAAATTGATAATGATTGCCGGCTGAAATCGAGAGTAAGCATCTCCTGTATCAGTTCTGAACTATAAAAAACACACACAGCAATATTACTTGAACAAAACTCGCAATTTCCAAAAATCCCTCACTCAGCTCATCATCAATTCTAACCACAGTAACCTAAAATCTCCGCATTAGGTAATTTCACTGGAGACCCAGTATCTTCATGTGACCATTGACTTTTCCTAAAGTAATTCAAATGAGAAAAGCATACAGTTGTATTGATTTATTTTTCGAAATATCGTAAATTAAATAATGATTGCGTTCAATCTAGTCGCTAACTGAGAACAAATCTTTACACTCTTCTCCTGTCTCTTCTTCTTCTATTCGTTTGACAATCCTCATGGAACAACTTGTCTCTACTTTAGAGCCTAGTCTATGCTCTTTCTATCACACCCAGACATCATCTTCTTAAATTTTCAATCAACTACTTCGTCGTCTTGTATACGAAAAGCAAGAGCAAATAATGCTCATTTGAATTCCATTCCACGAATCACTTTGAAAATCTCTTTTTTTAAGGCTTGCCTCGAATCATTACTATCTTCACATTCATAGTATATTCCAATACTCTATTAATTTCCTCTATTTATTTGGAAACATTCGAAAAGTACAATCAAAATCTTCTCTTCAAATTTAATCTCATGTCCTCAAAAAATCCTCAAGGGCAACCTCGAAGCGTATGGGAGCCTCTTCAGTCTATGAATCACCAGGCTGTCAGCATCGACCAACAGGCTCCGCAGCAACGCTCTCAGAGTATCTATCAAGAAGAAACCCCTTATCAGTCAAACCCAGTCCGCTATCCTGAACTCGAGATGAATATACGAGGCCCTCAGCAAGCGAACGCTGAGCCTCTCCTAGTGGGCGGTAACCTTGAAGACAATGAGCAATATCAGTCTCTGGAAAAGACATATCGCAGCTTCTACCACTTTTATATCGTTAACCTTGCATTATTCGTCGTGACGATATTGATCGCTGTCGTACAAGTGATCGCAGTTATCGCCTTCAGTAGTAGCTCGGATGAACTTATGTGTAGTCATATCTATGCTGATGGACATGACCAGGTAAAGTGCGTGGAGAGTGATGATGATTTCTTTACGGACGATGATTCAAAGAGATTTTTCGTGTCTCTTTTCGTGATGTTTATCATCGTAATCAAGGGAATTTTAGCTGGAATTTATTTCGCTGGGAAGTATGTTTATGACCTAAAGACTGTCCAGGGTTATAAGATAATGCTGGTGGTGTATGCGGTGCTTTTTATTCTGAACCTGTTCTCATGGTCGTTGATCTCGATGATCATCTTTGCGTATCTGGGCTTTTGTGCGTATAAGCTAAAGGAAGTTCTGGAGAATATAGAAGAGATAAAGAACAAGCGCAGGCTGCTTCAACAACAGGCCTAAAAAAGATCAATTAATTTAATGTGATACTGCTTAATTGAGTCTTCATTGTTGTACACCCTTTGAGATTTTGTATTTATTAGTTGGTTTACACCAGAGCATGAATTCTATTTTCTCGAAGAGAACTTCAATAAAAATGGTAATGGTTAATACAAATAAAAACATCTTTCGAAAAGTGATGATGGTTATATATAATAGGAATCTCTCTGCTAGCTGGTATGAGCGAAATTCGAATTTTTATTTTGATGACCTTACGTACTTAATATACCTTGAAGGACTTCCAGTATAGAACAAGCGATTTTATCAATATCAACATGGTGAATAAACCTAGTGCTCTGGCCTTCCATTTGACAGGCCTCAAAAGTTCCGCAGACAAATAGGATTTTCAATGAGATTTAAAGAATGATACTGTAAAATCAATGCATCATTTAATTCAGTAGATAAGAGGACATTTGTTTAAATGACAGCAAACTGTCACAGTTTCTATGGCATTTGACCACTATTGAAAGAGGTTGTTAAATTCGACCATGCTACTCTATCGCTCATTCGAAAACAATAAAACGTAGAAAACACACCCAACATTTGATAGTTACAACTTCTTTAAGATAATACAGAGCACCGCTACCTCTCAAATCTGAAGAAAGGAACTAAAAATCAAGCATTAGTTCCAAAATTCAAAAACCCGGCCAGAATGCTCTCAATATACACTAGTTTATAAATCGAATTAATTAGCCGATAAAGGCTTCCAAAAACACCGTTTTAGGACCTTATCAAGACCGCATGAATTCGATTATCAGTCCTGGACAGAACAAGAGCTTCCACAAATCTATTTCTAGAGGCGATTTCTCCAAAGATCCTCCAGGAGACCCCGCCGCAAAGTCCGATGACACCTTCCTAGCTCCAATCACAAAACTCGAAAACGGATTTTCCGCGGGCAGTCTAGACCCAATCCGCATATCCAACATTATAAAACCCGTTGTTTCCAACAGCGCGTCAGAGGCATCCTCGAGCTCAGAGACCATTCTACCTCTCACACGACCTAAAACGCGGCCAACGATCATATTAACACCATCTCCTACTAGCAATCAAAATAACCCTTCCGCTAAGGATGCAATCGAACGCCCTTCTCCGGTAAACCCGAACACAATGAACAGAGATTCGAAAAAACCATCAGCTGCTGAAGAATCTGCTGGATATCCAGATCTAGTCTACAATAATAAAACATATAGATTTTTTGATTGGAAAATCGTAGCAAAACTGTGCTGGGTAGCGCCATTTACCCAGCCTCCTGAAGGTATCTTCTACTACGCAGAAGAGGACTACTTCTTATATTTTGGCAAATCGAAAACGACTTCAAATCAAGGTACCAAGCATCCAGAGGCGATTAGGCAACCTCAACGGCCACTAGAAACGTCAGAAACTAAGGAGTCTAAGCGGATGATAGAGGAGGAAGAGGACGGGCTCTCGGATATGCAGGAAAAGAGCACTGGAGGAAGCGAACTAGAGGCTAAGGTGAAAAGTGAAGAGAAATTATCGGAGTTATTGAACAATTTGCAGCATAGCTACAGCCATCGAATTATTGGAGAAAATGCGGGCTCCTTGACGGTAAAGCCTTCGCAAGAGGTCCTCGATCTTTTGAAAAAGCAGGTGGAAGAGCGAGCGAGATCACAAATGAAAGGAAGAGATGATGGTGTCTCGCTTTCGTGTGTTAGAAGCAATTTTACGAAGAATCTGCCGAAGAAAATAGGTGATCAGTTCGCGGATTACCTCCAAGAGCATTACCGCATGAACATATCGAAGATATTCAAAGATAAAATGAGTTGGAAGGTCCTGAACTCATATCTCGAAGGACAGAAGGTCTTGGAAGAGGGAAAGATCGACACAAAGGCACTTATCCAAGCGTTCATTGATTTTATCGTGAAATATGAAATGAAAAATATTGATGCGTCGAGAACGAGAGATGATGTTTCGAAATCATGCTATAAAGTGACGATATTAAGTTTAAAAGCGGCTTTCGAAAAATTATCCACGTACGTTAACCTCAAGCAAATAAGTTCTCTGTCGATCGCAAAGTCGTGGCCGTTGTTGGACATTCATTACAGCGTTGCTGCGGAGCAAGGCAGTAAAAAATAAAACATATATTAAAGTATAGAATTCAATAAAGCATAGGAAGACTGGCTCGTTCTGAGTGAATGGGCTGCGATTTCGAGAAGTTTCTTTTTTGGTTGTTTTAAGTTTTTTAATAATATTTACGCGTGTTGTTGAACAGGGTAGGGACAAATAGTTTGATACGGCCATAAGAATTCGGGTTAACTCAATAGGAACATTAGATAGTGAATAGTTATTATGACCGAATCAATGGCACTTACAACAGCCGAAGGTATAAAAGGCGAGATGACTATGAGATTTTGCCGGATAATATTTCTCATTTAGTTAAATTGCGAATTTTTTCTTATAGAATCTCTTTTGGGTGTACCAATGACTTAGAGATAGATTCAGCGATTCTCAATTAAAGAGACCGAGATTTCGTTACGTTAAACCAAATGAAGTTTAAGAAACCCAAAGTTGCGCACACTTGAAGTCTTTGTACTTTTCCAAGGTTAAAGGAAACACGCAGAAGAAGGAACGTCTACAATCAAAACGAGTTTGAAAAATGATATGGCATTTTCTTACCATTTGTAGTAGATTTTGAGAATAATGCTTTCCCTGTGCCAAAATCAATGATTTCTATAGTCCGATCAAAGCCAGTTACAACCAGCTTATCGCCGATGGGACTCCATCTCACACACGATGCGTCACCTAGTCGAAATTAATTCCTGATCCAAGCATCGAGCTCACTTGAAAATAGATTTCCGCTGATAAATTTCGCAATTTTCTGCTCTCTGCGATCGAAAATTTGAATTTTTCTATCACATCCACATGCTGCTAACAGCGCGCTCTGACGCTCACACGTATCGATCCAATAGGTTGCTTCATCACAAAGTAACATAATATAAACTACTTCGTCTCCTGTTGTTGTTACCATATGCTTTATCAAGAGTGACGGGTTCTAACAGAACCAAGCTTTTCTTTTCGGTATCTAAGATATTAAGCTGATTCCGATTCGTCTTAACAAATAGCGTTGCATCTCCATCAGCAAGACTCCATCTGCATCTCGGCCAGGGATCTTCATTAATAGGAATTTAGATAAATCATTTTTAATAGATATTAGTCACCCGCTCCGAGCACTTTTAAATGAAAATTATAGCCACTAGTGTTGATTTCTGAAACCAAGCATGTTCCACTAGTATCAATCGTCGCTATATGTTTGCCTTGTGGGTTGAAAGCGAGACTTTCTATTCGTTCTTTGAAAATAGTTTAGAGAAATCGTGTAAAAGACAGAATTTGAGGAATTATGCTTAAACAAGAGTGAATGAAGGCTTTTACCACTGCTGTGCTGGGGGTACCATTTAGTTCTACGAATAAAAGCGACTGGGTTATTGCTATCCATATCCACGCTGAATAGATGATAAGTAATCTTCGTTTTCACAGGAATCAATGCAACAAAATTGTTCTTTTCATTGGATGCGATATCACCGTTGCCGACATCTCCGTCAATTTGTTCGAATTGAAATATTTTGCTTAGTGTTCTATTGCTGTTTATTGATAATAATTCGAAATTAGCGGCTTTGTTGTAGCAATGATGCAAAGAGATTAGACAATTTGAGTTGCGTACGGCTCTTAAGTGAGTCCAGGAAAGGGCTAAATTATGGATTATCAGATGAAATAATTTCATGCGCTCTTATACCCGACGCATTTCTCAGCTTGATTCCTTCGATTGATGAGCATGACTTGCTTGCGGAATAATAATGTAGGAATACAGAATGAGGCGTCGTTGTGCTCCAAGCGATCAAATTTGAGTCTTTCAGATTGTTGAGTTGAGGGCAGCTTCGAACACCAGCAAATTACCATCATTACCGCTCCATTTCTGCAAGCCTGAGGTTTTTATTTCCTCATTCATGCTATTTACTTTATCTGTTTCTCTTTTGCTTTCTAACGATTCTATTTTCGTGAGAATTTAGACACAGTTAAGCTCTATATGGTTTTTGCTACCATTATCTTGCTTTTCCATTGTCACCAGAATTTGCTATTCGGAAAGAAGCGAATAAATTTAACTTAAATCAGGGATTACGTAACAACAACAAATGATTCCTAGTGATAGTTGAAGCTTATTCTGTAAGGAACCCAATAAGTATGAAAATTGTCATTTGAGTTCTGCTCATGGTTTTAGTCTATTATAGCAAAGAAACCCAATACGAAAAATGCAAAAAGGAAAAAGAATCAAGTTAATTTAATGAGTAGTTTCCAATCACAAACCAGGAAAAATGTTTGTAAGGTTAGATAGACATTTCACTCATACCATCAGATGGTGAATATTTCGAAAACAAGTGAATTAATTGCTTTTACGGGCACACACAAATCGTTTGTTTATATAAATTGTTCAAGATATCTGATCCGTTATTTGTAACAAATACATCGCAATAAAATCACAAGTTCCATTTTCATACTTGTTCATCCTTATGATCGAATGAAAGGATACCTTCCAATCCTATAAATACATCATTTTGACAAAACTACAGCAATATACACAGACCTAACCATGTATTCATGATTTATTTGATGAAAAGCCTCTAACTACCTTCTCAATTTGCACAAAATCACTGCTGAAAATCTAAACAATTCACTACAACCGTCATCAAATAAAACAGACTGGGCTCCTGCACATGTTCCAAATTCGTTGTCGTATTCATAATAATCGCATTTACCAGCACACTAGCCGTTTGTCTTGACGATTGCAGCAGTGCCGCGAGATCCGTTGGCATGTCTCTCGAACGACATACTTTACACTTCCCACAGCATTCAGAGGCAAATTTCCCACTGCGATGATTGTAAAAATCAAAAAGCTTCGGGTTGATAACCAACACAATCAGATTGTTCAACGTTTCAATCTTTCGAATAAACTGCCCGCCTTTTGGTGTATCATCCTTTAAAATCAGCGTCAATACCATCAGTAGATTCATTAAAAACAAAATATCACAAAAAATATTCATATTCGCATCCAACGTCAGAAAGAGACTTTGTAATACTGTATTATCAAGGCCTTTACATGCGGCTATCGCGTGCTGCAGGAAGGTCTTTTTATCAAAGACATTATTCCAGTATTCTGATTTCACCACGCAAATTTTTTTATTCTTATGATAATTCAAGCAATTTTTTAGTGTTTCCCACACTTTCTGCAAAATAAACGCCTGAACATTGACTAGGTCCTCATTACTGACCTCCTCTAAACCGAAAAATGCAATCATTGAGTTGTAGGTCTTCGCAGAGACCGTGAGGAATTTATTTGCAAACTCAGTCCTAGGGGTTTTCAGATGCTTCGTGAGCAATTTGATCAGTTTTCGGCCAAGTTTCAAGCAGTCTTTGCTGTAAAATTTTTCTTGCTCTGAACGTTCACCTTTGCTTTCCTCTAAAGGCACAAGTCGTATGTTTTTATTTTGCTTGCCACCAGGGGGCGAATAGCGAGGTTCTTGCTTAGAAGGATCAGTCATTGGGAAATTTAGGGTTTCTGATTGCTTGGGCGGATTGATCCTTGGCTGTTCCCTGCGACCGCTTTGGTTGTTATCGTCATTGTCAAAAAAGACCTCATCTTTGGCTTTCATTCGTAGAAAATTATTATGAACCAAACTCATAGAGGCAAATGCGAAAAGTCTTTTAAAATTCCAATTCACCCAGAATTAAAAGTTGGAGAGATGTTGAAATTCAAATCTGAAGTCGTAAATTTTTGGTTAATTGAGCAAATAAGTGATATTGAAGAAGGAATTGATAGGAAAGCTTCGATTAAAACTATTTGCCCAATTTTCCAGAAAGAAAAAAAAAATAAATTGAGGGTGCATAGCTGAAATAGAATTTTATCGAGTTAAAGCTTACTTGTCGAAGGCGAAAATTTGAGAGTGACGTCAAGAGGGAAGCATCACCAGTAATACTATTATTTAGTACGAGTTTAAGTCTCAGGAGAGCCCGTCAGGGGTATTTCACGTTGAAAAACCCATCTTTCTTTCGAATTTGGATTATAGCTTCACAAAAGTTCTGAGAAAGTAAGACTTATCACATGAATTCTTAGCCGTTGATTTGAACTCAACAATGTATCGCACTATTCTTTGTTTTTCTCATCAAAAGCGTCGTTCAAAGGTCTTTTAGCATCTATTCCTCTGAAATTCGACGAACTTAGTTTTAGTGGCCTTATGGGGCTCAACAAAACAAAGTCAATAAAATCTTTGAGTGGTCTCGATTGCAAATCAAACGAGGATGAACAAATGATGATTGAATGTCATGGTGATGAGAAGCGATTTATTCGCAATCAGATAAATTAAAATACGACGGAGTCATCTCCTCAGCAGTCTCAGACTAACAAGACAACGTTGAAAGTTTGCTACGTTTCTTTGAATTTTACCATCCAGACCACCTTAAATGTGCGACAAATGAAAAAATTTCCTATGTACACAATAATTAAATAATAGCCTAACTCTCAGGAATTGACTTTTCAATACCGATTGCATTGTTTATAGCTTTATCGCTTCCCATTCTTCATCTAGTTATTTAAACATATTCGATTCCAATAGATAAAACAGCTTAACAGCTGAACCAAATGAACCTCACTCTTAGATGTGAATGCACATAATTATAGATATTATTATTAGCTATCACCTAGTCCTTAACAAGCAATAGACGAAGATAATATACAAATTAAACCAAGATTGGGAGTTCAAAGTCATACATATCCCATCCCACTGTATACGGAATTAAAAACAGAAATATAACGATGTTCGCGTCCAGTCCATTAAAGAAATATCTCTCGTTCCCCCACCAGTTGAATATGTTATACATTTTCGTTTGCTTCGCTTTCCAGTGGGTCCAGAGGATTACAAGCATCCCGATAAACATCAACGTCGTCTTGTGGCAATCGCAATAATAAACTCCCAACATCCTGAGTGTAAACGCTATAACATGCTTCCCTAACAGCTGCAGATCATAGTTGCCCTTGATTTTCATTTTCCGAATCTTCTCCCAGTTGAGATCCATTTTCGTGATGAGATAAAGGAACCAGCCGCTGGTCAACACGCTTCCTTCGCCAACAGCACACGCGAAATACATCCATTGGATTTTGTGGTTGACTATATAAAAGAACCACTTGAATTGAATCAACCCGCTGAAGAAGAAATATAAAAAGTTCAATACATAGTGCAAGAGGCTCACCAGACTGAGCACATGCATTATTCCGATCGCTACAAACAGAAAAACGACGAAACTTTTCAAAAAGCAAATGAAATTTGGATTGTGACGATACTGCTTGAAAGAATGCAAGCATCTCCAGCAAAATTCGAATTTGCAGCGAGAGCACACCATATGGTTGCATCCAAACATCTTTTGAATTTTTACTCGGCATTTAGGACAAGTCTCGCAAGTCAATTCCACCCTCAGCTCGGATAATGCGTCGTATATGTTCTCTTTGAAGCTTTTCTGCTTTCTCTTTTGATCAGACTGGAATTCCTCTTTCCATGTGTAAGAACAGACGGGACATTCAAAGGGAGCGGTGCATGATTCAGGCCCATCGTAATATCCGATGTAAGAGCAGCCTTTTACAGGACAGGCGATGAAAATGCTCTCATTGCGTAGGGTTATCTTAGTAAATGCTTCATGAATCTGATCTCGCTGAATGGGGGAGCTGCTATCAAGGATGCTTTGGATTGTGAGGCGTCGTGTACAGCCTGCTTGTGGGCATTTGATGAATGTGGGAATTTTTGCGGAATCCCTGATGCAGGTAAGTGCCCATTCGAACATGCAGTCAGGGCAAACCTTGTGGCCGCAGAGAGGACGGCTCAAAGGAACGTCGCTGGTGAAGCAGATGGGGCATTGAGAATTAGAAGGTGCAACTCTCTTCATTTATTAACAGGTATGATTTAATTAACACAATGTATGTACTTCGGAATTAAAGAAAAGCGAATCAAATAATTTTTTGCTTCTGATCGGAAAAGCGATTACATGGCACAAAAAAAACTTGCTTTAACTCAACAATGGAAGATTTTTCATCGAGATCCAAGACGAGTTCCTTCCAATTCTTCTCATCTGTGGGCTATGGCAACGGATTTATCCGGTACAACTGTCTTGAGTAGTCATCGGTCTTCTATAACGATCTTCAAAAAAACGTTTTAGAGTTTAAGCAAGCTGTTTAATTATTATAGTCGAATCTGGGGTCTGATGCTCAGAGTAAGGGAGCTCCAATCTATTTGATGGGAAAGAGCACTAGTCATGCATGAGATTCTGAGTTGTTAGCATCAACAATTTGAAAACTGCTTTGCTCTGTCTCCATATTTTCCTCTTTCCAGGCTCTGAGGGAACCTTCGTGTTCAAATGATCCTAGGAAAAATATTCTTTGGAGTTCAATTCTTATGGCTGGCCAAATTTGGGTTATATCTGCGAGCTCAAGCTGTGCTAAATTTATGGTTAAATTCTTTTTGAATGGGATTTATTGCAAATCTGAAATTTCTAAGATTATTTGTGTTATTAGTTTCCTCTCGAGGAACTTCTTCTGCAAGAAAAGATACAAAAAAGCGAATTAAAAGCATTCGGTCAATTGCGGGTACTCAAATTTTCAGATGTGCTCCAAAATGCTCTCTATCTCACTGGATATGATCAAAGCACAATCAATATCCCGAATACGAACCGGTTGAATTGGAAATTTGTTAGAAATATGGCTCAGTCCTTGATAAGCCGCATACAGAGAAGGATCGAAAGACTTATGCAAGAAATTAATGAGGTTGACTGATAGAGCGTGGGGTTGGGAATCTTCCTGAGATCTCTGAAAAATGTCATTGAACTCAGAATAAGAGAGATTAAGAAGCGCAGGGCTGAGAAGAGGCACTTGAAAGGGGTTCGTCTAACAATGATTGATTACCACCAATTATGGGTGCAGTCGAAAGAAGAAGCTAGATTTCGAATGAATTCTGGAGAAATGCGGGAAGTACTACTTCAAATGCACATTAATCAAGGTGGGCCCGTGAAACGCTTCAAATTTCTGTTGATTTCGATGAAAACCCCCTTCTTTCACATTAGAATGAGGAAAACTCAAGAAGTACAAGAGGAAATTGACGCCAACCTTGAAGAACAGGAGGAGGAAGAGGGATATTAACTGCCATATTCTAACATTTGTTTTGGAGAAACAAATATTAGCATCTTAAATCTGATAGCGAATTCATACAGCTCCCAATAGGAATGATCTATGCTGTGCTTAAAGTTTGAGACAGTTGATTTGTTCATTATGCTAGTTTTCCAGAAGCTGAATACTTGCTGTTGCTCCTACAAATTCATAGTTCATTCAATTCGAAATTGTGTCTGCTTGCTCCAACAACGGAAGAGTAATTTGATATTCATTAATACGCTATGTATCATCTATTTCATGCTTTCGAATAATATATATTTATATCATAAGTAGTTCTTCTTTACACATTATTCATATAATCAAGTCAAGAAGGTTATCCAAAATTATCTCATTAAACATGATGAATTTATATTGAGAGCTCGCCTAGATCAGCTAAAGGTATTGAAATTGAATTCTTCTTTATTCAACATCTAAGCTCGCATATCGATATTCTCTCTTCACCCATAACTAAGCTCTTTGCAATAGCAACGATAGATAGCTTTCATGATCATTTTATTCTATAGCCAACGAGACTATAGAGCACGTGTTCAGCAATCATATTCCGCAGTATATGTTTTATTTCCCTTTAATAAAAATTTCAGGCTTTTGCTAATCTTTATTCTTCAAATTTTGTTCACATAACTCAATATTCATTTCCGATCACGAAACCTGAATTAATATTTATTGATTTAATTTAAACTGAATGTTTTTAACATGTTCCGAGTTCTTCGATAAATCCAAATATCCGTTTTCCAATAGCTGCGACTCAGAGAAATCAAATTACACGCGTCTTCCTACTACTATTACACTATCTGCTGCAAAGCAGACATCAAAACCATGGTCCAACACCTACTATCCTTGCTTTTCTTCACTCTCTTTCGCAAACTCCTATCATCTCGATCCCGTTCGAGTGGCCTTTTTCAAAGAGAAATGTTCTTGCTACCCATCTACAAAGAAACATTCTAAAATTATTCGAATAGTTGATTATTTTATTGGAATAGGAGTTAGTATTACCTGATTTTTAATTGCTTATTCGAGTTCTAAACCGTGTTAATGCCATCAAAGAGATTGAAAGTTCAATCTCCTACGAATCACTCATGTACTTTGCGTAATTCCTTGTATCACTTAGATTCAGAAAGATTATTGATTCAGTTTTGCGTTTTTAAGGCTCAGCGTTTCTATTTCAATAAACAATGCTGTTCTTGAAATTTCTCAATGGCAATCGAAGGTTCCCGACTTCGAAGGCCTCCTGATTTAATGCGCAATTCTCCAATTAAGCTCTGTAAATTAGGATTAGCTGATTGGAGTTATTGCTCAAGATAACGGACTCTCGAATATTTTCACTCGTCATTATCTTTCCAGAATAATTTTCTATCGATTAGAACATCTCACCAATGATAAACTTCACGCTAGTACCCGTTCTATCCTAATTTATGGTATTTTCTATGGAAAGAGCTTTCGGAGCGTGCTCACTCGAGTTAACCGCGCATCATGAAAATCGCGCTCAGTATGATATTTCAAATAATAATTTCAAAGCCAACCGAATCGAGCAATAAAATTATAAAATTTTTCAATGGGAAGATCTAAATTCAAACAACGTTTCTTAGAAATAAGAACTAATCGAAGAGTTTTTTATTTTCATTAAAAAATCTCAGCAAGAGAATTTAAATTAAACATTTAACGAGGAATTAGGATGTCTAACTCAATACAAGCAGACCGACAGGACCGCGTGGCAATACTGTCTCATAGGAAATGCTTTTCATTGAATGACCTCCCAAAGGAAAGCGCGGACGAGAAAGATGGAGATGAGGAAAAAAAAATTGAATTTAAAGCAAACCGTAAGTTCTCTCGGACAAGAGCGCTGAGGCTGAAGTCTTGGCCGCATACTATTCAAATTCCCAAAGCTGACCCCAGGATTGCGCTCCTCAGGAAACTTTCAAAGACTTCTTCAGGGCCATTGAAACCGTGTAATAGAAAAGCAAAAAGTCTAATGGAAATACCGAAGGTATCAATGGGAGACTCGCCAGCGGGGCTGGGAACGAAAAGTAAGCCGAGACTTTTCAAAGAGAAAAGATTTGGGCAAAAATCGAGTTTGAATCAAGAGGAATTTCAACTCCTTCTCGAGAAAAAAGACTCGGATAGTTGGATGACGGATCATTTTAAATCTACGATGAAAACGCAGACGCTGAAGCCGAGGGTGAGGAATCGCTATGGTAGCGATCTAACTGGCGTTGGTATGTTTTTACAAGCAAAGAAAGAAGCGATGTGCCCGACGCTTAGTGAGGTTAGAGATGCTGAGAGCAATAGACTGGTAACACCTAGCAAAGCGGAGGTTTATAAGAGTTCGAGGTCGATATTGAAGAATTCGCGGATGAAAGCGGGTCCGGTGATAGTTTTTGATAGCCAGCCGAGTTCGATGGTATTTACAGATGGAAAGAAGGTAAAGTTTTCGTGATATCTTCTGTGAGTGAAGAAGAGTGAGAAAGAGTATTAAATTCAATTATTATCAATGAATGAGTGTTGCTAATTATCTGACTTATTGAAGTAGGAGTTTTTTCATATATCTATAATTTTTGATCTTATGTGAATATCAATTTTATAAGCAGAAACCTCATCATGGGGTTGTAATAACACGTTGGACTTCTCTCGAAGTCTTGATATTATTTGAAATTTCTTAAGGGATATTCGAAATCATCTGGAAATTAGTTTGAATTTAAACCGCTAAATTTTGGTTTGGTTTGAGAAAGCAATCTTTGTAACCAAAATTTTAGAGAAGTGATGATAGAAATATTCAGTCGAGGGGAAATCATGCTGTATGAGGCAGGTTTCATCACAGTTAGTACGAATTGGATGCATTTCAATTTTTTAAGAGATCAACGAGATATAACTACCTTCACGAAGAATAATAAAACCTGTTTGGAAGTCTGTAGATTATTATGCAATCTCTCCTGAAGTAGTAATGAAATCTTAATAAGTAAAGTTGGAATCTCATTGTGATTAGAAGAAGGTCTGATAATTAAGAAATGCATTTCACTAACTCTTTCGAGAGAAGGCTGGTAAAGAGCTAAGAAGATGGATCGATGATACGATCTAAAGTCGTTTATGTGTCTATCACTGTATAAAGCAAAAGTATTAACTTTTAAATTCGAATGAAATAAAAGAAAATTTGAGAATATTCTCTTTGAGAAAAACAATTTGATGACATATCCTGTTATTTTTCATTTTTGGCAAATGTAAATTATTTCTGATAGAGACTTGATACTCAGAGTCTCTTGCAATTTGCATAATTTGTATTGTCGACTATTACAATTGTAATGGTCTTTTGAAAGGAGAGTCTTTAGAAAATTGCTGCTCTACTCTGCTTTTGAAAGGGACCATCACATTAATTCTATAGCACACAACCAAAATTAGCAACAGGGCAAATGGCCCAAAGCATAAATTCTCTAAATTGTTTTCTATTTTTTTCCCTTAATAATAGGCAATAATATCATTGTCTCTACAACTCTCAAAAATTGAAAATGGTTGATCTTTCAAACAGAATTAGAGTCTCACGTTCTGTGTAGCTCACTCTTAAAGATCAAAATTTATTCCCCTCACTCACATTTGCCTTTCTCCGGGTTGGATGAGATCTACCCATAGCTTCTCAATAACGGAATCTTTCACAGCAGTTTCTTTTGACTCTATTTTGTAAAATCTGTTTGCTCTTACATGCCTTAAATTCGTTTTAGTGAGCGTTTTATAAGTACATTACATCCGCGATCCTTTCAGTTTAATCATTAGACATCTCACAACTGAATAAAGAAACCAAAGAATGGCTCAAATCACTGAATCTCAGCTCGACATTATAGCTGAATCAATCGAAATCATTAGCGCAGTGTCTGCCGTCGCAAGCCTTACCAATGTGATTCTTAATCTTCGTTCAAAAAACACAAACGATCTCATTGTCAAAATATCAATCGGTATCAGCTGCATGGATTTGGTTTTCTCTATCAGCACAGCTCTCAACACGAACTGGGGCCGTTACCTCTGCCGCTTCATCTTTCTATTGAGAAAATTCGGCTTTCTAGGCTCAATAGCCTTTGTTTCTTGCTTGGCTCACTGGCGCTACAAACATCCAAGGAGCCCTGAAGCCCAAATATCAAGGAAAGAGTTTCGGAGATACTTCTTCTACTCTCTGTTTCTCCCGGTCTTTCTATCAGTCCTTTCCTCGAAATTTACCTCAAGTTTCAAATCGTCATGCTGGGACCCGAAATTTGATTACGAAACATCAAGTCTCTATTGGTTTGATGGCCCGTGGTGCATAGCATTGGGTTTAACAACTATTTTCTACATGTCTACCATTCGAAAACTTCGACAATTAGAAAAGAAATGGCATTGGGAACTGCTTATGTACCCACTCGTTTTGCTGTTTGTTGGATGTCCTATGTTCGTTACTCATGCGTTTATTGGCACAACGACTAATATGGGCTGGTATATTTTCACGAATGGATCGCTGAGTTTGATGGGATTGATGAATTCGTTTGTGTATGGGCTGGGAAAGAAAATTCGTCAGGCGCTCAAGAGGAGATCATCAGATGAAGACGAAGAGGATGATGAGGATGAGGATTATGGATTTTTACAGCAGAATAATAATGCGGCAGCTGAAGGAGAGCAGCAACAACAACAGCCAAATGCCTCATTATAATGAGAGGCAACCCTCAGAAAATTTGTTGCTACATTATAATTGCCTTTGGTGCTCAATTTGTTACCGTAGGGTGACGAATTTGTCTTTTTGTATTTGTAATTCATGCTATTCCTATGTATTTTGTACGCGTTGGATGCAACACACAACCATCATTAATTTGGTTTCTAGTCGCTGAGTAATAATGCTATTAATTTAGAGTAGGAGCGTGCTTTAGTTAGATTACTCATAGATATTATTATTCAATATTATATACTCTTAGTCATCGTAGTATAAGGACATATCTGCTAAATATTATTCTTCTTTTCGATTTCACACTTTTGCATACATATAAATAACTCCACCTTACTTACCCCTTATCCTCTTCAATTACTCAAGACCACGTGTCGCTGAAATCTATAGTCACTCCATCTTGCAATTGCTGCTCACTATACTTCATCTCTCCATTCTGTTCGAAAGAGTCCAAGTCTTCTTTCACATCCTCCTCTTTCGAAACTTTCATCTCCTCGACCTTCTTCGACAACCTCTCCATCTTCTCCGTCATTTTCTTTTGCTCTTCTTCCCTCTCTTCCTCCTGGCACCAGCGCCCTGTGTTAAAAATATTTTTGAACGCCTGAACCTCTTTCTTTTTGTATTTTTCATTTCTCTTTGCAATTATTTCCAGCTTCTGCTTACTGTCTTTCTCTTCCGGATCCAACTCAAGGACACGCTTAAAATCCCTTTCAGCTTCTTCAATATCATTTAGTATGAAATGACACGTGGCTTTTCGGTAGACTGCCTTGACGTTATTGTCATCCTGCTTCAAAACTCTCTCAAGAAAGTCAATTGCCTTTTTATACTCCTCAAGTTTCATCAAACACAGCGCGAAATTATTCAGCAGCGAAACTTTGTATTGCGCAACGAGCTGCATCTGCTCTGGGGTGGCAACAGCTTCGATTTTCTTCGGGAACCCTTTGATAAACTCCGCTGATCTGTTCATTACTTGATGCGCTCTTTTGTAATCTTTTTTCCTTAAGTACTCTGCTCCTCGTTCCTTTGCGGCTCTGATTCTCTGCTCCCAATCATCTACCGTCAGATCCTTCTTATCAATATCAAAGTCCAAAAATTGAATCCGGAAGTATAGCGTCGCACCTGGAGGAACGTTTTCGAAAGCCTTGGGATTATAATACTCTGGAGATATCCTAAACCATGAGATTTCTCCAGTTTTCATTGAGAGAATAGCTGGGATGAGTCCTCTATGCGAATCATTCGAATCTGTTTTAAAGAGATTGATTCTGTTGATGTTATATCTTTTTTGCTGTGTAGTGAGGATTTTCCCACTCTCGTTTCTCAATTCGAGCCTGACTCTTGCAAGACAGTTGATGTCGAGGAGATTGTTGAACTCATCATCGGGTCCTTCTGAATCGAGGTACTTGATGATGCCTCCATCATTTGTGAGCTGTGTTTGAGGGAGGTTCGCGAGGAAATCCATGTCGATGATATCGTCGTCAACTACTCTTTTTGCAGCGGTGATTGAGGCAGGATCATTAATTTGATCGTCTGGAGGCATGTAGATGATAGTAGGACCGGATCTTGTGAGGGGTTGTGGAATATTTTGGGTCGGCTCTGCGTTGGGATTGTCAACGCAGGAAGTCTCTGCGAATTTGCTTTCTTCGTTCATTGGATTTTGTAAAATGTGTGCAATTTTTTTATAGTTGCAGTAAACTTTTGAATCAAATTAATCGGAACCGGCTAATTGAATGGAATAACAAAGAAATCGGATTTATAGCATTCTGAATTCAGTTTTTCCCATTTTCACATTCGAATAATTTGAAGATATACCACCCACTCTCTGAGGCTCTGTTATCGAATTGGTTAAAATGACTCTCACAAAGTGATAATATCGAATTTGATTTGCTGTAATTGAAATTCTGTTCTTAAATTTTGCACAGAGTGGCTTCGTTTTGATATCTAGAGATTGAACGTATTTCATTTTCAAAGTAGAGAGTTGACTTATTCAATCATATAATAGACTTATTAAAGATCTAGTCAATGAATACTAGCAGATCAAAGCTCTTGTAATTCAAAAGAGATATTTTGAACAAGAGTTAACATTAGGTCTAAAAGCTAGTTGAAGTTATGCATTGTTTTTCATCCCCACTAAGGCATTCTTAAATGTAAACGAAACAATTTCAGGTTCAAAATCGATTAGATAAATTGTTATAATCAGATATCAACAAGCTGTTTGCTTTATTTCCCTTACAGAATTCCAATATTCATAAATATATATATCTATCTTTCATTCACACTCCAGCAGTTCTTTCTCATTAGTTTTAAATTCTATGCCAATTGTAAGATCTAATTTTCATAAATACCATCACTCTTGGATATACGTTGGGCTTTAATTTTCTAGCAAAGCCTCCTTAAAGATCAGTCGAACGTTGAGTAATCTCCCCAAATACAGCAAGCCTCTTCTTCGGCGGAATCTTCTCCAAAATCTTCTCAACTCTAATGTTCGAGCTGCTCATCCTCCAAATCTCATCGAGAAGATCATACCCATAATTATTCCTCTCAGCGTTCCAGGCCTTTTCTGTTGATGGCTCATAGAATATATTTGGTCCCAAGGCATTTTTATGCAAATATTGGCACCTTATTCCATAGCTGCAATACCCATCTTGATGGAACTGCTGACATGGTCTCGTCTTATATTTCTCATGAAGGTGCACCTTCCCTTGGAGTTCGTCCTTTCCATGAGCAAAAGAGCATGTGTTTCCATACTTGCACCACCCTCTCAGCTCAAAGTTCTTACACATTTCAGTCTTAAACTTCATCTTGTATTGGCTCACAAACGCTATTTTCTCTTCCCTCGACTTGAATTGCTTGCGCTTGGGCTTCACGTCGATGATGAAACCTTCCTGTTGACCGCTGGCCTGTTGGCCAGAACTCCCATAGTCCTCAAAGATGGGTTGCGGAGACCCAGTGGAGTTAGTACTATCACTTTTCGGAGAGAAACTATTGGACGTTTTGGAGTAAAGGTCGGTAATGAGGGTCAATTTTGTTGGTGCTGGCGAAACTAGCACTGACATTAGAAATTAATATGCGATTATAATCTATCGCGTGAAAGACGCGTTTAGGTGAAATAGGAAGTATGAAATCCCGATCAGAAAATTTATTTCGCATTAATCACCCACCCATGAAATTAGTTGATAGTGTTTTACTAATGAAGTTGTGTTTAGGAAGACCGGTAGACAAAAGTTGATAAATAAAGGTAGGGGTGATTCCTTCTAGTTAGAATGAAAATCGATCTCATAAATTAGAGGGATTCCTTTCTCAAGTCCCTTGCCGAGAAGCTTTTCAGTCAGAAACGCTTTTTGTTGTTCAATTATCAGTAATTAGTTCTGAGAGCGTAATTGTGAAAAATCTAAAGTGTTTTAGGATAAAAAGCGTCTATGATCGGAAAATCACTGTTTTGAAATACTGGGGGTGGGGAGGCTATGGAAGAATGAAAAATGACATCAATACACTTGAGATTTTGATAATAGCGTGCATTTTAGAAGCGAACACTGAATAAAATTATGGTGAAATAGATTTTCAAATAAGCCTGTCATGGAGACCTCGTGATTCCTAATAGAATCATATTATATATTCTTCGAAAGACAGCGTGTTTTTCCAATTGATTATTAATTTTGATAGCGTTGGGAAAATAGCACTTTGGAGAAAATGCAAAAGAGTACTAAGAGAATACTTCTATTGGGCTCAGGCTACATGTCTGAATCTGTAGCCGATTACATGCTCAGACGTCCTGAGGTGAGAAACTCGAAAAATGAAATCAATGGCTTAAATTTTGTAGAACCATCTTATCATCGCCAGCGATAAACTCGCTGAAGCGAAAGCAATCGCTCAGAAGTTTACACGCTGTGAATATTTACAGCTCGATGTCACTAACCAGGTACAATGACTGCTTTAACAGTACCTAATTCATCGTAAAGAAAGAATTACTTCCGTTAGTTGAAAAGAGTGACGTCGTCATCAGCTACGTGCCAGCTTTCCTTCATCCACACGTCGCAAAGGCTTGTCTCGCTGCCAGAAGACACATGATCACCGCCTCTTACGTTTCTCCTGACATGGCCGCTTGCCATGAAGAAGCTAAGGCAAAAGGCCTCGTTTTCTTGAATGAAGTCGGCGTGGACCCTGGTATCGATCATATGGCAACCATGAAAATCGTTGATGAGGTCGCTGAGAAAGGAGGAAAGTCAGTTGCCACTCAAAAGACTGAATCTAACGTTTTTCTCTTAGAATCTTGGAGTTCTACTCTTACTGCGGAGGTCTTCCAAGCCCTCAGGACTGCGATAATCCTTTGGGGTATTGATCCCTCTTCTGACTCCGCTTTACCAATGATTTCTCTTAGTTACAAGTTCAGTTGGTCACCAATCGGAGCGACAAGAGCGCTGACTAACAGTGCTAAGTTCCTTAAAGGAGGAAAGGTATAGATCCTCATTGAGCCTTGGAACTCAGCAATTGAATTATCAGGTTATTGAGGTTCCTAATGCTGATCTTCTCTTCACGAACGACGAAGTCAAGGTCAACAATGCTTTGATCCTCGAGAGTTTCCCAAATAGAGACAGCATCAAATACATCGACTTGTATAAAATGGGCGGAGTGAACAGTTTCTTCAGAGGAACTCTGAGATACAAGGGTTTCTGCCTCATCATGAGATCTGCACGAGAAATCGGTTTGTTGAGAGAAGAGCCAATCCCATCGCTCTCAACGATCAAAAGCTGGAAGGAACTTGTCCAAAGAACTGTGGATGAGCACCGACCTGATGAAAAGAACTGCTTCCTCAAGCAAAGTACTCAACCTATTGCTGGTTTGGGCTAATAGTTTATATTCAGATGACCGAACCCAAGTGATCGAAGCCGTTGGATTTTCGCCTGAGGACGCGAAAAATGCTGAGAAGATCCTCGTTATCACATTCAGCAACAAGAACTACGCCACTGCCAGCAGAGAGACCTTGATTCAATCTGCTAAAGCTCTACTTGATGCTTTTAGATGGCTTGGATTTTTCGATGAGAACCAGAAGATTACTCCTGGAAAGACTTTCCTTGAAGTTTACTGCTCCCTTCTCGAACCAAAGCTCGCTTTCAAGGTATTTATCACACCGACGAGGAGCCCTCTCTTATGATTATACTTTTTTGCTTTTCAGAAAGACGAGACTGATGCAATCTACCTTCAACATATCTTCAAAATCGATTGGGGCACCAGATTCGGTAAATGATATTGTTTTAGAGATGATGTTTCTAACTGTAACTACATCAAATTAGAAATCAGAAAATCTACTCTGATTTGCATCGGTGAAAAGGGTAAGCGCAGTGCCATGGCACTGACGGTTGGATTCCCTACAGGCATTGGCGCTCAGGTGACTAGCAGTTGTTAGAAGCGTTGTCTTGATGAGAATTTTGTTATAGCTTGTGCTTGACGGAAAGATTAGAACACCTGGTGTAGCGATTCCAACAACGAAAGAGATCTATGAACCTATCTTGCACGAAGTAAAGATTGTTTGCTTTGCCTAGTGATTAATCTTAATTTCCAGCTTGAGAAGAACGGTATTGCCCTGAAGGAAACTTCTGAATGGGTCTTTAAGCCAAAACTATAGAGATTTAGCCAATCTAAGCCATTTAATAACTAAATCCTTTATCTAATATCCTAAAGAACCAAAATTTAAGTCAACATTGAATCCAAGAAACATTGTTAGGCAGCCTATAATAGTCTCTTATTTGGTTAGATCTCTCTTCAGGTTAAATTATCCCATTTTAGTATTTCAAGTATCAGCAATTTGAATACTCTTAGCAGTCTTTGTAATGGAAATTGGTTTTTCCAGTTAGAATAATAATCATTTTTCTGCGATCGTGCATGTCAATTTAGCGAGTTACTTGACATTGTGAGATAAAGTTCTCTGTATATACTAATGTAGTGAGTTTCAATTATATTGTTGAAGTAAAATCACTCTAGCTAAAAGTAGTTAATTCAATGGGAATTAATTCTAATGAATTGAAAATTATGCTGACTTGTCTATATCCTGAGTTTGGACAGTGAAGAATTCATTAAATTCCAGCGATTTTCTATTTGAAAGGCTAGACCGTATCCATGAGGTTTATCAAAAGCTTCAAGTCATTTTTCTGGTGAAACTTGACTATTATTGTTATTAGTTAATTGGACATTTTCTTGATTCTAAAAATTGTTCTTTTAAGACTAGAAAAATAACTCTCAGTTTGAGGATCTGTCTTCCTTTGGACGCCTCATGTATCCAGAGCTTATGAAACAATTTTATTCGAAGTAAAACTACTGATGCTTCGAAACCCGTGCAAAGGTTTGAGAAAAATAGTACCTTCCGTTCTACAGTCTATGCTGAATAATTTTTTGATAATTTGAGAAGAGAAAATTGGGAATTCCTGCTCTGCAGTAAAGTGACCCCTTGTGAGAGTTGTATATACTAATTCATTTTCTCTATCAGTCTGAAACACTCGAAAGATAATTTCCTTTCTCCTTTACCAAGATAGTTGTATCGAAATGATTGAGTTTTGGTTTCAGCATCTTGCATAAAGAACAGTTAGTAATTTCAAGTGGCGTCTCTAACTTGCTTTATAATTTCTAGTGATATCCAGGACGCCATTTGGAATTTCGAAGCATGAGTCTGGAATGAACCGCTAACAATTAACAATCTGGACTTCAAAAACAAATAAAACATGGATTCCCAGATATCCACAGTACTTGTTTTATTCGAAGCATTGAGGACTTGAATAAACAAAGAGCGACACATTAGTTCTGGGGTTATAAACTCATTACAAATTAAATACATAATGAGAGCTTTGAATATGATATGTAAATTGTATAATGCTGGCTTGAACAGCCAATCAACTTCATTTTGAAAGATTTCTTTCCACATTATTCGCTGAAATAGCTTCTTCTTGCAATCTCTAAGATGACATTAGAATGTTTGCTGCCCGTATTCAACACCATGGACGCAAAAGTTCCTTTCGTATTAGTTATGCGTTTATCTCCCTCGTTCTTCACTAACAGTTTATAAGGATGGTCAAATTCAGTGGCCTTGCCATGATCCATAACAAGAACTCTATCATAATTCGCCACGGTTGACATTCTGTGTGCAATCGTAAATATCGTCGTGTCTTTGAACCTAGTCATGATCGTCCGCTGAATGAAATTATCCGTCTCGAAATCAATATTGGCTGTTGCTTCGTCCAGCACAAGAATCTTGTTCTTTTGAAGTAGTGTGCGAGCAAGACAGATAAGTTGCTTCTGACCGACCGAAAACATGGAGGAATCATTGCTCATTTCAGTGTCAAGTCCATCAGGAAGTACGGAAACTGCATCCCATAGTTTTGTTTCTTTAAGTGCTTCGATAATAGCTGCTTCACTGTGTTCACCAAGCGGATCGAGATTAGTTCGGACAGTCCCTTTGAAAATAAAAGGAGACTGAGGGATTATAGAAATGTTCTTTCGGAGTGTATGTAGCCCAACACGAGATATATCGACTCCGTCGATCATGATGCTCGAATTCGGAACGGCTTCGCGATCGATCTCGATTATTCTGAATAGCGCTTGAATAATCGAGCTTTTGCCAGCACCAGTCCTGCCAACACAGCCTATTTTTTCTCCGGCTTTGACTGAGAAGGACAGTCCTTTCAATACATGATCCGTGGTCTTGCGGTATCTCATATACACGTCATTGAATGCAACTTCTCCTCGAGATGGCCATTTCGGAGCCTGCAGAAGTTGGTTATCGGTAGGTTGAATCAGAGGTGCTTCTTGTGAGATATCGGTGTATGATTTGAGTCTCGCCGTGCTGGCCATCTGCATTAGGTGCAATAGACACTGCCTCATAGCGAACTGAACATGGTCTGTAAGGACCAATAGGTAAGAGCAGATTAATCCTACCATGGCAGGACTAACTTTGAGGTAGTTCATCACTAGCGTTATCCCGACACAAGCGAAGACGCCTGAGGCCATATCGCAATAAAACGCGAATACTCGAGCAGCATCATAATAAAACGTAAATGCTCTGCAATTACGGTTCTGAAGTCTGGAGAATTCTCTGATAAAACGATCTTCTTCGCCATAAATTTGAATTGAGACTAACCCTGACAAAGTAGTCGAGAAAAGACTGTAGATCGGGCCTCGCGTCACTAGTTCGAGTCCTCTACTCTGTATAATAGGGCCTTTCAGCAAACGGACTAATAATCCAATAAACAACACCAGCACGACCGCCGGGAGAATGAGCCAAGGCAGCAAAATACAAACTGTGACAAATATCGCTGAAAAGTAGAACAGCGCGTCGATGACTTCATTCTGTACCTGCAAAAGGAATCTATCCAAGACACCAACGTCGTTAGAAAAACGGTTGAGAATTCTCCCCGCAGGGTTTGTATCAAAGAACTCGATTGTTGCTTTTATGACTCGGTCGAGAAGTTTTCGATGAAGCGTGGATGAGACATTGATTCCAAAGTCAACGAACAGCTTCTCACGGACACAAAGAGCGAAAATGTAGCCTCCTAGGAGCCAGCCGAGTACCTTAATCGAGTATTTCGGGGTCCAGATATCATCTGACCAGTTTCCCAGAAATACCGTGTAAAGCACATAAAATACTTCAACTGACGACAGTGCCACTACCAAGAAGAAGGCCAGGAAGAAGGATCCTGCGTTTTTCATATAGTACCAGTATGTACCCCAACCAACGTTACCTGACTCGTCTGTTTCTTTTGTTATGAGCTTTCCTTTCTCTGGATCCATGTCAGAAGCTGCCAATTCATCGACTCCTTCTTCTTCGTCTTCTTTTTCTTGTTGGATATCTTCCCATAGGCCGCTTTGGCTTTTGCTATCGCTTGTATGAGATTCTGTGCCTAAGGCTTGAGATTGATCGAGTTTCTGAGATTCGTTCAGGTTTTGTGACTCGCCTGGTTTGCGAGTCTCAGCACGCTTGAATATTGACATGATACTCGTGTCTTTCTTTATTATCTCATCCAAAGTTCCTTGAGCCTTTATCGTTCCATCTTCTAGCACGATTATTTTCTCAGCCTCTCTTGCAAAGTGAACTTGATGAGTTGCCAATAGCACAGTTTTATTTCTCAAGACTCCTCGGATAGCCTTGTGGAATAGAATTTTGGCGACCTTGGTGTCTACCGCACTTAGAGGGTCATCGAGAAGGAAGATATCAGCGTCTGAGTAGAGAGCACGAGCCAGAGAAGTTCTCGCTTTTTGTCCTCCAGACAAGTTTACTCCTCTCTCACCTATCTCTGTTAGATCGCCATTTGAGAATTCTTTGAAATCATCAAGTAAACAACAAGCTTCCACAATTCTGTTATATTTCTCCTCGTCATAGGGATTGCCGAAGAGAATATTACTTCTGATTGTACCTGGGAAAATAACGATTTCTTGTTCCACATAGGCTAGTCGACCTGAGTATCTCAGTTCTCCAGTGGTTTTCGGGACTTCGTTAAGGAATGACATCAATGTAGTTGATTTTCCGGAGCCGACACTGCCAACGAGACAGCACAAGGTGCCTTTTTCCACTGAAAAAGTGAGATTTTTCAATGTTGGCTTTTCATAATTCAGTCCTTCAAAAAGTGCAGATGCCGTTGACTCTCTTGAACCTGTCTCATCCTTGGATCTTTCACCCCAAAACGCAGAAAAATTCTCAAATTCTATTGCATTTTTTTCTTCCAATGGTTCATGAGTTTGTTCAGATTGGGGCTCTTTGACCTCGAGCACCTTTATTATCCTCTTGAACGTGAGACGGAGCTCTATAATAAATTTCAGAGCACCGCCTGAGGTCAATGCTAGCGAAAATTTCACGAAATTCAGCAATATAGCCGTTGAGTATACTTTACTCGCGGTGAGATCACCTCCCATATAGTAATACGTGACGAAAATGATGAAGCTGCTGAGCAATGGTACAAGTCTCGCCGTCCAATGTCCGCCAAAATAGTCTGTGTACCCCAACTTTGATAATAGCTTCACTTCTTCGTCTCTCGTCTTGGTTATCGAGTCCAAATATTGCTTTTCCCAGCCATACATCTTCAGGACACGTATGCCGTGGATCATTTCGTTCGTCAACTTGATTCTTTCATCGGTAACTGAGTTCTTTTGGTCGAGATAGCTTCCACCAATTTTCGAGAGGATGTACTGTGCCGGCCAAATGAGGAACAAGCAAAGCAGTCCTGGAATGCAAGCGGCTCCAACCAGGCTCCATAGCACTGCAAGTGATGCAGCAAGAACGAAGGGCGAAATAAAGAGGTAGAACACATAAAATATGTAGAGTTCTATACTGTTTAAATCGTTTGCCGCAATATTAACGATTTGTCCGATGCTGACTTGGCTCACAGAAAAAAAGCTCAATTTTGTAATTTTTCGATAAATGATTCCGATCAGAGCCGGTCTTAGTTGAGCAGTGAGTCTATACCCTTGGAAATAACTGAAATGGTGCGGGTATATGCCAATGATGCTCACTCCGAACAGAGATCCTGCCCAATAATACATTTTATCGTAATTTTGCTGCTCAATTGATTCTAGCAATTTACTCAGGAGCAATGCGAATAAGATCTTAACTGCGCAGTAGAGAATGACATGGAGCTGCTCTGTGAGGATTCTGGCTCTGAATACTTTGAGAATCGGCCAGAGGAGAGAGGGCTTTCCATGCTTTTGCTTGTATTTCTGGTACTCGTTCTCGAGTTCAACCACCTTATGGTTTACTTCTTCGCTCTTTCCAAGCAATGGAAGGTCTTCTAGCTGGAAACTCCTATTGGCGGCTTTCTTGCGAGTTTTACAGAGGTTTTTTATGGCGTAGATATAATGGAGTTCACCTATTTTGAATGATTTCTCGTAGTTGCTTGGATTTGGGTCTACTTGATCATCGTACCCTTCTGGTGGAATTATGAGCTCTTTGTCAGTGTTGGAAGAGTTCATTAATCCATTCTTCGACTTGTCGTTCTTTGGGTTAGCTTCCATAATCAAATCTTCATGGTTTTTAGAAGTTTCTGCTTGACCGAGAAGAGCGGTCGATTCATCTGGGTGCATTGCGTCAAGGCTTGGATCTTGGATTTCCTCTTTTTTCATTTTGAAAAATTTAAGTATTATTCTTTCCTTGCAATTTACCGTTGTTGACAGGGCTACTTTCAAAAACGATTAAATTAATCCAGAGATCTCGTGAGACTCTCAAATCAATTTCGATTGGCAAGAAGTAAATTTAGGGCATTGTAAGCTTCATTGTGAAAAATACGAGGTAATTCTGCACGCGTTTGGGTATAGAGTTTGATGTCCCCCTTTTAAAGAACATCAACAAATCCTTTATAAGTGATAATGAGTCACAAATTCAAGTTATTCATTGTATGGCTCAGTATAACAATAAGGGATGTCTCAGAGTGTTATCAGCTACTTGATATCGCAGGCAAGAATTACCATCTGAATCAAACAAAAAATGCTGCTTATTAAGAAAACAATGAGCTGTTTTCTAAAACGAATTTGAGTTAGTTAGTCAAAGAAATATTCAAATAAGACTGCTCTGAGCTGAAAAAACGTCTATTCTGAAGAACAAGACGCGAATCTTGACAATCTTCTCCTGAACCCTCAATCTCTAACCTCCTGATAGGTTAAAGCGTTCTGATGAGAAGCGAGACAAGCTTGCTGTTTCTCTCTTGGAAGCTCGGCATAAATATAATCTGTCGCCTTCCTTAAGTTGCTTTTCTTGGCATTTGAGCAGATGTTTAAATAGATCTGCTCCCTCTGGACCTCGATTTCCGATATCCGTTACTCGCAATTAAATTGGAACAACTTTCCGTTTGAATTATCTGAACTTAAGGAACTGAAAATAAAGGCGACTTTGAAAGAACAATTTGCTTGCTAGTCTCTCATAACCTTGAAAAAGTCCAGCATGCATAATTATTGAAGAAGCGCTTTCTCAATAAATCATTGCTACTTTAGATTCCTCTCATGTCCTCATTTCCATTATATGTGTGTGCTAGATAGTGTTTATATGTAACTTAGAGGAATAAAGTTAGGGAAATAAAGGCCAAACGTCTGGAATATCTTTGAAAAAAGGAATAGGATCATAAGGATAAAAAAGGTGATTTGATCGTGATACTCGTTGTTGTCAAATTGGGTTCTTTCGTGTCTTAATTTCTCAATTTTATTAAAAGGCATAAAGAGATTTTTCTGTCTTTTGTCTTTTGCAGCGAGAATTTAGAGTTTTCGATTTAAATTAATGATTAGCTGACCAACTCCAAGTGAATCGCATGAGTCTCTAAGCTATATATGCAAATCAATAAATTTTCAATATTTGAGAGCTAATGGTAGGGTGCTATTTTTTTAATATGATTCTTCACTAAGAGCAATTTGTCTTAATGAAATGGATTGAATTGCATTTAATCATTCGAAAATATTCAGTACAGAAACAGAATTATGACTAGGATAGACTGAAAGAATTGTTTATGATAGGCTACTATCTTTAGATATCCTATATTACAAACAAATTGGTCATTTTGTGAGAAAGAATGGCTATTGCCTCAAGAGCAAATATTACATCAAGGTAATTTTACCCTCTCAAATTAATCAATTAATAAGTGCACGGAAAAGGAACCTGACAAAATCAACCCGAAACCTCTGGAAAAAGCTATTATTTTGCGATCAAAGTATTTATTTGACAGAGAGATATTGGTTCAATTCCAAGGACCAGGTTGGGAAACCGCAACTTTTAGCTATTTCTCAAGCGCGTTGATTCCGAATAGGTAGGGTAGTTGGCTTCTAGAAGGCGACCAGTTAGCTCCAAGATTTAGAGTGGCTTTTCGTTTTGAAATATCTTAATGTGACAGGAATGATAGAAATCTCCAAATTACAAATGGTTTTTCAGACTGAGAATTTTCGTTGTTTTTCAATTCTGCTCGTGTTGCTTGCTAATTATTTCTATGTAAAGTATAATTACAATAGATATCCATGAATTGCTTATGTTTTTCCGATTTAGTTCATTCAATGTCTTACTTAGGTCTCTTATAGTGATGCTTTCAACGACCTTTTGAAAGAAATCCCAGTACCAAGAAAAGAAAGAAATGAACATGTAAATTTGAGGCAGCATGCTTTTGCTTATTTAAAATTGATTAACTATCTCACGCGGTTATCGAGTGACTAACTCACTCACACCGTTTCTGCTGTGATAGTCGTTTGTTGAAACGCCTCTTGCATGTTGTGTGAAAATTATTTATTTGCCTCGATCTTTCCTATAACGTCCATAACAAAGATGAGCAGGCGTCAGTTGTCTTCATATGGTTTTTTTACTGTTCGTCGTAGTATTATAGAACATATGCTGCTAATATTACCTCTTCTCCTTCCCAAAACAATAAATTTTTTTCTATTTTGGATTCGTCAAACTGTTTAAGTTTGGACGAATGGTAATAATGTCCAGAATCACCTTGAGAGTTTCCCAGGTGTCCAGATTGACTATTTGGAGCTACAACAAAATTTGATTGATAAATTTTATCTAAATTTGTCAGCATAGTCGTTATTGCAATCCTGGATTCTACTTAATCGTTTTAAAAACTCGTTTATGCCAAAAGCACTTGGAACTCCCTCGGACTTGATAATCAAAATTTCATGAAAAAAGAGAATCTTCGAAACGAAACCCTTGACGCAGCTCAAGCAGAAGAGTCAACTGCTCTTCTAGCTCAACCAGGAATCGACAAGCAACCGAACGACCATGAAGGCTTGAGCATTTACGATCATTTTAAGGGAGAGCGAAGCAATCCTAGCGCTAAGTCTGTTTCTCATCCAAAAAAAGACAAAGACCTCAAATACCTGTCAGAGCAGTTCGAAGACGATCAAGTGAACCCCAATGAAAGCAACTACGAGAAGGCATTCACAATAGATGTACTCCATTACATCTACGCCATAAAGAATCTCTGTAACACTCGCAAGAAAGCCGGTAACAGGAGTCTCCAGCTAGATGACCTTCCTTTGCTTGGAAAAAGTGAAGAAGTTAATCACAAGATGATCGAGCTTGAGAATGAGTACCAAAGATATAAGCAAAACCATAGGAAGCCCTCTCTTTTCTGGCCAATTATGAAAGTATTCAGAGCCAGGATCTTCAAAGAGCAGTTGATTGTCATCATCTATTGCGCCGCGAAAATTCTATTCACGTTATTCCTGAGCAAAATATTGGAAGCAATAGAGGCGGAACATTTCGAGAAAAGATACTTTTGGGCAGGATTCCTGTTCGCAGTGACGATTATTGGAGTTTATACTCATCATTTCAGTTTCTTCCAAGGGAATAGAATTACCGCTCAGCTGAAACCGGCTCTGATCGGAATGATCTATCGAAAGATTGCAAGACTGAGTTTTTATTCAATCAGTCAGGTCAGCATCGGAAAAATCATCAACATTGCGGCGAACGATTTGAATAGCATGGAATTCAACCTATATTTCCTAGTTTACTTCGTTATTTCACCATTTGTCCTTGCTGCAGCGCTCGCAGTGCTATGGAATCTGGTTGGAGTCGCTTGTATTCCAGGAATTCTCTTCCTGTTCCTCATTTGGC
>ENA-UOTZ01000436-UOTZ01000436.1-compost-metagenome-genome-assembly--contig:-NODE-436-length-35281-cov-60.764317_pt1 | contig 35281 bp, 33 predicted proteins | sample MGYA00238144_ERZ746983 | MGnify/ENA primary metagenome ERZ746983 (study PRJEB28759, sample SAMN06268863) | compost metagenome | isolation source: single cell | place: USA: California, Emeryville, Joint...
GTATTTATTAAAAAAAAATCGATTGTAAGGCTTGCCATTGCAAATTTGTTTCGAGGCGTTTGAATCGGAATAGATATAAATTTAACACGCGCTCTTACGTAAAAAAATTTAATAACATAACTATCGAAAACTTAGATCGATTTTCAGACAGTTCTTCTATGCACAAATCCCGAAGAAAGGAAATTACCGACCCCTTGATTAGAATATATGACGGCTTGGCCGACAACTTCCAGATGGTCACTACGCTCTTCTTCGCAAGTCCTATTATAGCTTTGATGATCCTCTACATCTTGGACTTTACTTTTGTAACAAAGTTTATATTGTTTGTCTTGTTTCTCAGCATCCTCGCGCTGCTCTACTCTCTCCATATCCTCGTTTGGATCATGAAGAGGGATACTGGTACTGAAGAAATGCAAACAATTGCAGATTCAATTACTGAGGGATCAGAAGGGTATTTCCGCGCTCAGTACGGAACGATTTTCAAGCTGTCTTTTGTGTTCGCGATGATGATTGTGATACTATACTGGATGAAAAGCCCAGAAGAAAACCAACACATCGCGAGAATTATCAACCTTAAAGTATACGCTGTCCTCACCGGACTCTCCTTTATGTTCGGAGCTCTCTGCTCAGCATTCTCTGGCTATGCTGGAATGTGGGTGTCAGTTAGAGCCAACTTAAGGTAACAGCACGCTTTTCCTCTTCATGAGCCATAATTCTGTCTTTAGAGTGGCAAGCACAGCCAGAAGTGATTATAACGAAGCCATGCAAGTCGCATTCAAAGGCGGATACTTCGCTGCAATTATCAACATCGCTTTGGCTTTGTTCGGAATTTGCGGGCTTTACCTCGTTTATTACTTCACTATTTCCATGGGAATAGACTCCGGAAAAGAAGTGCCTATTGAGAAGATCCCACTTCTGATGATCGGCTACGGTTTCGGAGCTTCATTCGTCGCGATGTTCGCTCAATTGGGAGGAGGTATCTACACCAAGGCCGCTGATGTCGGTGCTGATCTTATCGGTAAAATCTACATCGAAACTAACAAAATGCTTAATTTTCCGGCGAATTATAGGCAAAGTCGAAGCTGGTATCCCAGAAGACGATCATCGTAACCCTGCCGTCATTGCTGATTTGGTCGGTGATAACGTCGGAGATTGCGCTGGTCAGGCCGCCGATCTTTTCGAGTCTATCACCGCTGAAATTCTCTCCGCTATGATTCTCGGCGCCACTCTCGCTGACGAAGCCAACTTCAAAACTGACGAGAAAGTCTGCTTCATGCTCTTCCCGCTCACTGTACACTGCTTGGATATCCTCGTCTCAACAATCGGAATGCACTACGTTAAAACAAAACCAGGTCTCCCTGACTACAACCCTAACTATGGAGAAATCGAAGATCCTCTGGACATCATGAAGAGAGGCTTCAGCGTTTCAATGCTATTGGGCACAGTCGGCTTTTTCCTTATCGCTAAATTCTACCTCACGGGAGAAAAGTCAGGCTTCCCTTCATGCTGGCTCAACTTCGCCTTCTGCGGACTCGTTGGAATCGTCATCTCTTACCTCTTCATTCTCACCACGCAATATTACACCGACTACAACTACGCTCCTGTGAAAAAAATCGCTCATGCTTCCAAGACCGGACCTGCGACAAACATTATCGCTGGATTGTCTGTGGGTCTCGAATCGACTGGTTTCCCAATTATTATCATCTCGATTGGTATCCTCATCGCCTACTACCTCGGAGAATCCTCTGGCATCGTCAACGCTGATGGACATAAGATTGGAGGACTTTTCGGCACTGCCATCGCTACCATGGGAATGTTTACTACTGGAGTTTACGTCCTTTCAATGAGCGGTTTCGGACCGATCGCTGATAACGCCGGTGGTATCGCTGAGATGAGCGAGCAACCTCACGCTGTTAGAAACATCACCGACAGACTCGACGCCGTCGGAAACGTCACAAAGGCCAATGCGAAAGGTTACTCTGTCGGATCAGCCTCACTCGCCTGTTTCCTTCTCTTCAGCGCTTTCATCGACGAAGTCAACTTCATTTCACCTATCAAGATCAAAGTCGTCGATATCACGATGCCTGAAGTCTTTATTGGAGGCATCTTGGGTTCAATGTGCGTGTTTGTCTTCTCATCATGGGCTATCAATGCCGTAGGTAACGCCGCCCAAGACGTTATCAAGGAAGTCCGAAGACAATTCCGAGAAAATCCTCTCATTTTAGAAGGCAAAGCTCTTCCAAACTACAAGCAATGTGTCGAGATCGTCGCCAGAGCTGGTCTTCGAGAGATGATTCGACCTGGACTCTTATCCGTGCTTGCGCCAGTCTTCGTTGGGTACACATTTAAGCTTATCGGGCTCTACCAAGGCAAAGAAATGCTTGGTGCGAAGGTCATTTGCTCTTTCCTGATGTTCTCGACATCAACTGGTATCCTCATGGCCTTGTTCTTGAATAACGGAGGAGGTGCGTGGGATAATGCGAAGAAGTACATTGAGACTGGTGCGATTGGAGGAAAGGGAAGCGATGTGCACAAGGCAGCCGTCTGCGGAGATACTGTCGGAGATCCTTGCAAAGATACGGCTGGTCCTTCGATTCATATTCTAATAAAGCTCCTATCGACAATTACGTTAGTCTTAGTCCCTGTTTTCATCTAATCGTTTCGTGATTCGAGAAATCTATATGATAGCTAGCCGAATAGATTGTATGATAACAAAAATCATGGGAGAACTCTAGAAGCGTTATCACCAGAAAATTGCTGAACGCAGAACTGATTAAAGGAGAATTATTCTTTGAGATTAGCGCATTAAATTAACAAATTTTATTGTTTAGTAGCACTCCTCACACTCTTGTCCTCATGTATTAGAGTTTCAATAAATAAAAGGACTGAAATTATTGAGAATAGTAGGTAGAAAGGATGTTCGCTTCAATGAAAGAGCATCGCGAGAAGATAGATATCTTCCGTAAGCCCGTAGAGAGACATGAGCATACGACTCCAGACGAAAAGATTCTAAATAAACGGCATTGGAAGTAATGATAGCACATATCCGATGAATTTAGCCTGAATATTTTTAGACTCGATGATGATGAGGATATAGAGTCGGATATCTTGAACATAATCGTAACTATTGAAGAAGCTTCGATAATGACTCTGTTCTTCAGCAAAAAATGCCGACTACTCGAGAGAAGAAAAAAGTCGCTATTAAAGAGGAGAACAGTCAGCTGGAAGAAGATTTCCTGGATATGATGGTGAGTACTTTTAAGAGCGCAACGGTATATAATTTTCCTAGTCAGGGAAGCCGACCAAACGAGAGTTGAGAATGACCCAAGAAAGTATATACTGATTTATTTTCTATGCAAACTGATAATTAATGTCCTCAGAGAGAACGGCTCAGTTAGCTGAGTTGCAGAAAGCACTTGGAATTTATGAGCAATCCATTGGCAGTACGCGATTGGATCCAAATGGGCTGCCTAGACAGAGAGAAGAGCCTGCTTTAAGTCGAAACGAGAGACTCATTCGAGGGGTTTTCAAGCTTCCGGGAGGAGAAGAAGGCTCAGATGTGAGAACAGTGCCAGACAAACGCCCTCCTACACCGAAATCTGATAAAGACATTAGAGAATTAGCTCGCATCCGCAATATGCACCCGGAGATATACGAAAAAAACTATCAACGAAAGAAATTAGAAGTGACTGATAACAATTACTCGCCAGGGATAAATGCAACAAAAAGCGTCCGAGAGTCTCAAATGCAGTATAGCCCCCACCCCCACGGTAAAGAGCTCGTTACCTCGAGGACATACAACTCAAGTCAAAAGGCGTTTAAAAGCGGTAGGGAATTATTTGAGACGCCGTATTATGTCTCTCAGCCTAAGGTAATTCTACTCCCCTGGTCACATGTTGAAATTTGAAATTTAGTATAATTTTAATGCACATGGAACTTACAACCCAGCACTCAGCTCAATCTTCAAAATGGCTGCTTTAGAACAACTAACTGGTTTTACTGGGAAATAGCTAGACTTGTATGAAGAGCAATCAAAGCGTTCTGAGTATGTAATATGAACATCATATTGTGATATGAAGAATCTTGACAACATCATCATTTTTTAAAACCTTTTTTTGTAAAAGACTACCAGAAGTGTGTGCTTTATTTTCTTAAAGTTTTTTTTTCTTTGTTTGAAAACGTTCTACTCTACCTTCTCTAACGAATTTCTCGATCAATTTTTTCCAGAAGAGACTTATGATCATAATTGGAAGAGACATTTCCATCAAACAGATGGAAACGTGACATTCATGTTATATGCAAAATCACTTAATATCGATGAATAGAGTTACTGGCAATCTTGTTCTGAATGCCTTTGGTTTGATGTTAATCAACTTATCTTCAATGAAAAATTGAAATAACTAACATTGTAAAGGAAATTAATTCATTTCTCCTCCAGATCTTCAGATCAAGGATGGGTTTTTCATGTAGGAGAATTTAGGAAGGTCTGCCTGAGAATACGAACGCCCGCTCTCTGGCCTAATCGCGACGGGGTTGTATTTCTTTATCTCTTTCCCTGTGATACTGCGATATTTTTTCTCATCCATCGTTGCGAATTTCTTATAATTATCGAGACCGTTGCTTACTAAATGGCCTCTGTCTGAATGCAAATTCGCATCGTCAGCAGTCTCTTGCGTTGTTTTCTCATTCAATTTGAGATTAATGGATCCTTTCTGAAGCCTTGCGGATGTGGTCATTTCAGAATTGAATCTATCTTCCATCCCAGCGAAGGATATCATGACGCAAGTGACATTATCGAGAGATTTTTTCAGCAAAGATTCCCTGAGTATCGCCTCGACGGAGAGTTTGTTGAATTCGTGGATATTGGTCGCTTCCTTGGAATACAGTACATTCCAGACCTCTTTAATGATATCATCGTTCTCCAGTTTATCGTAGATCCCGTCACCTAATTAGTCAAGAAAGATTAGGAACTCAGCCGAAATATGTATCTTACTCCCCATTACGATAAAATCGTGCTCGTGAGTTAATTTGATTGTAGTTATTTCTGGTTTTGCGATTAACACGTTTGGGTTCCCACCGAATTTTGTTAGCTTGGCCTCGATGTCTCCAAATGCGCGACAAACCTGGAAGATGAGGATTAGTCACAGATATTTAGTAGAAGGTTTACTGAAAGGCGTCCAGGGAGCACTCTAAATGGGATTTGGACTTTGAATGGGTTCGTTAGTGGATCAAGATCGAGTCTTTTGCCGTTTGCGCCGAGCGGGAAATTCCTTTATAATGAAATTTGACAAATGAGATCGTTTGTTAAATGACTAACTCTACTGGTAAATTTTCCCGCCAGCATGAATGATTCTCTTTTGTTCGAGCTTGTCTGAAGGTTTGTGATCGCGAGTTAGCGGGAATCTTCCCATGCCGCCGTTTTGGCTGATAACGGCTCTACTGTCACCAAGATTTGCAATGTAGCACATATCATCTAAGGACTGAGTTAGATCTTGAATAGAATTAGTTCTTCACCAACTGTCAGCGCGACAATGGCACATGAACCTGAGCGGTCATGGTTCCCGGCTTCATCGAGGTCTTTTTCCGCGATATCTAGGTAGGTAGCATCAACTTCCTCAAACGCCTCTCGCAGAGCCTCTTGAGGATTCCAAGGGAAAAATTGACTTCTAATCACCTTTAGAGCACACAAATTGTTAACTTCAACAACATGCGATTGTTTATTTACGTATTGATGGAGGTTATTTCGAAGAAATTCAGCACATTTGTTTCCACCATGTCCATCATACACTCCAAAGAAACTGCAGTTCGGCCAATACTCATTCAGAGGTTTGCTGTTCGGTCTCAATATATTTAGAACAATAGCTACTCTGTCCTCATTGTAGTTTCTGACGAGTCCCTGGTTCGTGCAAACAGCAAATCCTTTTATCACTCCGTATGACTTATCTGAAAATCTCGTGGGCTCGTAGTTAGGCAAAGGCGCCTTGCTATGAGAAATCTTAGAAAGTCGGCTCATATAATTCTCATATGTGACCGATGCTTCGCGCGCTTTTGAATTTTCAACGTTTTCTCCTCCATAACTGCCTTCTCGGTGAGTCTTTGACTGAAAAGGTTCGGGTTTGGTCTCTAATTCATTCAAAATTTTAACAAAAATCTCATAATCTTGCACAATTACGCTCTTTTTGAGTCTTCGAGTAACCAGTGCTATTTATTTTGCTTGGTGAATAACTGCCATATTGACCAACCTTGAATTTTTCCGCTATTTTCCCTTTTTCTTCGCCTCTTGGACTGGAATACACACGCGAAGGGCTTAGCATAGTGTTAGTATTCTGCTCGCGAAGTTCATATTGCTCTTTATTGGTTAAGCTCGCGCTGCTGGTGTGATATGATGTCAGTTTTTGAGGCGCGTTCCGTGTAGTGACCACTCCATTGTTCAAGAGAGCTTCTACGCGAGGTGACATCTGCGGCATTGAAAATTTTTTATGCAATTCACCTCCGCTTGGAGAAAGAAAGGGTTTAGGGGATTTTTCGATTGTTTTTTGAGTGGGGCTGGTGATAAGAGTTTTAATGTTTGAGGTTTTGAGGCCATATTTCTTGTCTTGTATAGGAGATTTTATCGTAGTGGTTTTGGTTGTCATTGGTAATTGAAAGAGATGGATTTTTTAAAGTGGCGGGTTCCTGTCGTTGTGTCCTGGAAGGATTGAAGTTAGTGCTTTTTGAGCGCAATAATTTAACACTTCCTATTAAATTGCTAATAATTAAACTGCTATTTATTATTATTCGAGTGAGCGATTTACCTGCGTTTTTTCGTTGGTTGTATTGACGGTTGAAGTTTTTAATATTAGAAAATTAATGTTCCCATTACTCAACGACATGTAAAGAAGCTTTAGACTTCAGGATAACATCGGTAAGGTCCACAATTTCAGCAAAGCAGTACAGAAATATTCGTTGCTTCAAAACATGAGTTAATAGTAGATGAAAAATCGTACTCTGAGATGTTTACGAGGACTGATTTATTGAACAACACTATCCATTTTGACACGAAAAGTGCTCGAAATAACCTCGGCAACAGCATCTTATCGAGAATTTGTCTGTCTCTCCTTTATTATACCTATATGAGATTCCTCAGTATTCCTTCATGAACCAAGAGAATCATCTCATGCTCAAATATTTTCATGTTGCAGTCATTCTATGTTGTCGACTCAAAACTTGATATATAATTTTGTGTCTGCTGTTTATCTTTGAACAACCTAAAATTTCTTCAAATCAAATCGAGAAATATATTCACTCACGAAGGCAAAAAAACAGTCTGGACTCTCAAACCTTGGTAGAAATGCAAAAATGCAAAAAGTTAAAGTATAACATGTTTTTTAGCGTTAGCTTCTTTTAACCAAAATGAGAATTAAATTATATTTGCGAACCGAACACAGCTTACATTTAATTTCGCATTACTAAATAAGATCAATCTCAAATGTCGATCGAGCCTCCGACTGGATTGGGTGACCAATTTATTTCAAGAGAATACTCCTCCCACACTCAAACTGCCAATGAATCATTCGCCAGCCATCTCTCCAGAAACTCCAGCCCAAATTCAGCGAGAGAGTTGAAAGAGCGATTAAAACAATCCTCTGATTTCTCATCACCTCACTTGATCACACAAACATACTCCTCGCACTTACCTAATTCTATTAAGCCTACCTTAACAGGAGGATTGCAGCCTACCGCCCATAGCACTGATAGCAAGAGCTATTATTCTCACAGTCCATGTAAAATTCCAGTTACCTTCATCCATCGTAATTTACGTTATAGATCTCAATACATCGATGGATAATCAAAAGGGCTATGGGTCCTTACCATTCGAGTTTCAGGCTAAAGACCATCAGCATCACACTTCCGACAGAGGGCAGAATAAAAGCATTGTTTCACCTCGATTTGAAGGTAGTTTCTTTAAACTGCATGGCTTTTCAACACTTTTCTTAGACTCATCACAAACTGTAAGTCCTGATAAGAGAGGAAGGTATTTTTTGCAGCCATACATGAATCCCAATACAATGCCTTCAAGCAATGATGTGGCAGCGAATGGATTAAGCGTGAGTTACAACGCTAGCAATGTGAAATCGAGCAACATTCCTATGCCTTGGATAGGTGGAAATTTTATCGCTGAGTCATTACCTACTGAAAATCAAGCGACTGAGCAAACTGCAATGAAGCAATTGAATTATAACGTCCCCAATGGATCTGCTCATCAGCTGTATTATGGAGCAGGAAGCGTGGGTCCTTCCGAAGGCGGCTTAAATAAAGCAGGCCAGATGGGCAAGCCTGGGCATGGCGCTAATAGAGATATTTCAATCATATCGAATAACGATATCTCGTTTAACTCAGAGAATCCGCACCAAGTGAGTTTCAGCACTCCTAAAGGCGAGAAGAGCGTGCAAGATTACCTTGAAGAGCTGAGACATGGCAAACTAAATGAACCAACAACCCAGAACCATGAATTTGCGTCTATCGTTTCGAATCAAAGAGGCGTTGAAAAAGCAGAGAGATTAAGGTCTTCGGAGCCAGATATTGACAGAATTGCTGTTCGTATTGCGACATCTGATGGGTCAATTTGGGACAACAATGCAACCGAACTCAAAAAATCAGGAGTGCTATCGTCGTTGAATTTCGATTATATGAAAGTCAAAGATGGACTCATACTTTCTCCGAAAAACCCTTCACAAAATATTCACGACTCTAGAAAGCAATCACTTCCGCAGTCAGAAATTCTGAATCGTATTCCTCCATCGGTAACTAGACTTTCCATATGTTATCTTAGGCTCTAATTTTTCTTTTCCCAGCAAACTGACAAAGACTTGGTCAATTCCAGCGTGATAGAGAGAGGGCAACGAGAAACTCAAAATAATATCGAGCGCCAAACAAATTCTTCGCCTGAGGATAGAATTGTCGACGATTCCGAAGAAATGATAATGAGAGGCAACAACATACAAGAATCATCTAATGAAATGAGCTTGAAACTTGCCGCAGGAAAAGAAAGCGCGGTTCAACAAGGGCACGAAGACGAAGGTGCAGGCCAAAAGAAAATACGTAAAAAGAAGATTATTAAAAAAGTGAAAAAAGCCGTGAACCCGACTCCTCCCCAGCAAAAAGGTGGTGAAGAAATCACTCAAGATGAATTCACTATGCTTGAGAGCAAAATCGCAGAGAATGTACAGCAGCATGAGACCCATGACGATGGCAACGATGAGAAAGAGCAATCTTCTCAAATGAAAAATACTCGAATTGAGGAAGTGAATGAGACCATACATGAATTGATAACAGAGGAAGAAGATTCTCCCGCTGAAAGAACTAAACATAGAAACGGCAAGCCCAAAGAAAAGAAAGTTGAAGCAAACTTTGTTGGCGATAACATGAATCAGCATCCTAGCAGGCTTGAATACGACAATACTCCAAGAACGATAGCCAACCAGACACCTGACATCGTCAATAACGCTGGAAATCGAGAAACTTCAGGCATTCAACGGCTTCAATCTGATCCAAGGGCCTTGAATCAAAGGAGAACGGAAGAGCCAGAAGATGGAGAAGATGTCATGCAAGATGCTAGATTAAAAACCCACAGTGAAGAAGAAAATGAAGAAGAGGCAGACAAATTCTATCAGAGCAGGTAACTATTAGAAAATGTTGACCATTTGCTAAATTTTTCATCAGACGCCAAGAAATTATGGACAACATCATGAAAATTTCGAAGAAAAAAGTTTCGTCTCTGCCCCAAGCAAGCCAGGCCGATCCAGAGGAAATAAAGAGGAAAATAGCAGCGAATAAGCAGAGGGTGGAAGAAGCGATGAGAGAAAACGAGGATCAAAAGGACTCATCTTCAACCAAAATAAACCTCAAAAATTTGCTTAAGAAAGCCACTAATCCTCACACGCAGACAGGCCCAAGCAAAGGGACGAGGGCTCAACAAGGAAAGTCTTTTGAAATCAGTCCAGCAGAAAGTTCGTTTCAAAAAGGGAAGGCTAATAACACCACGATGCTGTCTGGTGATGAAGCCAAAGAGCTCTTCCATGGCAGTCATATATTGTTAGAAGCGGATTCAGAGAAAAAGAGTCGAGGAGGGAAAAAAGGGAAGCAGGAGAAAGGTTTGATTGAGAAGGTGAAGGAAAAGCAGCAGCAAATTATGCAGCAAATTGATAAAATTGAAAATTACTTTGTCTATTCTGAAACCAGGGATCACAAGGCAGCGAAAAGTATGAAAACTCAACTCAAGAGCCCTGCTGGTGGTGGAAGCAAATCAAAAGAAAAAGACCTAGAAGCATTGCAAGCAAGTCCGAAAAGCAACGCGCAGACTCAAACAGATAGCAAGTTGAATATCGACGAGGTAGTTGAAGCCAAGGAAACAGACGAGCCTCAGAAGAACGTGAAAAAGCTGAAGGATCAGAAACTCAAAAAAGGAGAAAAATCCACAGAAGCACCAGCAGAAGAAGCCTCACAGAAAAGATACAGATCACCTCAAAGAGATGCCTCAAACAGTGAAATCCCTTCCTTCTCAAAATATCAGTCTCCAAAGTCATCAAATCAGCAGAGAAAAACGAACAAAGAAGGTTCCATTCAAGCTGAAAACTCCCAAGAACAGATAAAATCTCCTGTCAGGAAAGACAAGGCAAATGAAAAAGAACCTATAATATCTCCTTCAAAAGGACAAGCGAAAAAGTAAGGAAAATGTTTATGAAGGTCTTTGCTTACTCTTATTATTTTATCTTAGGGGAAAGGATGATTTGGCTCGAGCAAGTGAAGATGTAAAAACAGAAACACAATCCGTTCAGTCCAAGAAAACCAAAACTAATATTGAAGCTAAATCCCAACAAAAAGGAGAAAAATCTAACGTTGAAAACGAGAGCATGATTTCTGATAACAAGAAGAGAAGTGCGAAAAAAGAGGTGGAGAAAGCTCATAAAACGGCTGAAAAGACTCAGAATGAAAGTTATCAAAATCTTGTGACGGACCTGGTGAAAGAAATACAAAAGAATTTAAGCCAATCTAAGATGCCAGTTCCTCAAGCTGACTTGGAAAGTATCGCTCGTAAGCTACTTGAGGAGAAAGGAATCGTCCCAAATGGCGTATCTTCTCGCCCCAGAGAGAACAAGTAACTACTTATCAACATATCGTGCTCTTATAAATTTTCACTTCAATTCGAAAAAGAAAACCAGAATCCAACCAAAATCGAGACCGTCAGCGACACGCTAGCCCTGAGCCTTCTAAAAACACACAAATTCAAGATAAGAAAGTTTCTAAAGGCCAAAATGTGAAACCGATCGAAGTTAATGATGAGGTATGAAGCCTATCTGCAAACTGAAAAATCTAAACATATTGCCTTAATAGCCCCAGAAACAACAGGAGCCTTGCCAAGATGCTGAAAAACTTAAATCCCCTAAGACTAAAGCAAACGTTGATGATTTTTATAAAAGAAACATTGAATGGGCTCAAAAGAAGAAAGCAGAGTTAGAAGAACAGCGAGAGAAAAAACTCCAAGAAATAAAAGTAGAAGTAGCTTCGAGACTTTTATTTAAACCATTGCCTAGGCTGAAAGCAACGGGAAAAACCGAACTGGCACTCACTTTTACAGCCCTAAGGCCACCCAAGGAGGATTTTCTGGAACGAACAACTACTTTGTTAGACCGGGAGTGACATCTATCTACCGAAGCAATAATAACACAAAAGAGACCGAAAACGGTGGAGGTCTGCAAAATTCCTTGAGCTACAGAGTTTTTGGCAGCCCTAGAGAACAGTAACAATCATTTAGTTTGTTTCCCATTAAAAATGAGTGGATGTAGTAGCACTATGAGGCCACCTGAAGTTGATCAAATACTGCAGACTCAATTCTTTGTCAATGCAAAAGGCCCTGTTGAAGCTAGCCAATTGGCGAGGAGCATCTCTCCGAAAAAGAGGAGAAATCCTGCACAAACTCAAGCAGTCTCTCCTCAGAATCCATATCAAATGAGAGAAACAGCTCCACAAGTAATTTTCCATTGATAAAGCAAGCCTAATTATTTACCCCTTTAGGAAAATACTTCAGAGCTTCAAAATCCAGCTTCTTTAAATAGCTTTAGTCATCTCAGAAATGGTAGCTTCCAGAACCAAATACATGAGAAATCGACTGAGCATCCGCTTATGCGAAGCTACAGGTCTCTGTCGCCACCTCTTGAGAGACATGCTCAAGCAGAAGAAGGGCCGAAATGGGATCGCCTTGAAGTCATTCGACCGCATCTGAATATTACTCGCGTATCAGCGTTTTTTTCGCTTTTAGTTAATGAAAAAAATTTTTTTCTTCTAGCGCATCAAAGATCACAGTTCCATGCAAAAAAGTTTCGAGGTCGGACGCCAGTCTCCTGAACGAGAGGGCTCTGTCTCTCTAAACGACCTTCTAACATCTGATTTTTTCAAAAGACACCCTGGTGCCATTCAGATCAAAGACGCGAAATATCAAGTCGCTGACTCAATATTAGACGGCTATATTCATTCAAGGAAAGGCAGCCAACCAAGCGAGAAAAAAATCGGTAATTGCAGGCATCAACTCGTCTAATATTTCTGATTAGACACGACATATAATCAAATAGAGGAAGCTCCAATCCAAGATCAGAACCATGGCCCTCATGAAGAGCTAGTGAGCAATTGAAGCCCTCTAAAGCTGCTATGATAAGCTTAATATACATCATTAAATATTTTTTTTTTTAAATTATTCATTGATTCATTTGATTGATCAACTATATCTCAGTTTCTCAAGAAATTCTTTTAAAGTTTTAAATACCAAGCATATTGCTCTGAGATATACAATTATCATCTTTCGACAGCTTCTCTCAGAAAAATTACTTATTTTCGGGTGTTGACCTCATGAGAATGTTTTTTCTATATATACTAAAGACTCATACGCGCCAATATCAATCAGATTAAACCTCCCTAGTCTAAACATCAAAATTATTTATTTAAACCAAATCCTTTTTCACCTTTCTCTCTGAAATGCAAAAACGCAGGATCTTAAGTCTCTGCTGCTCAGGCACATGCGCGCTTGTGTCTATCGGACTCATCATATTCGCGTTCTTCTCCCATAACGTCATGCACAAAGTCCTCTTATCCCAAGCCGGTGAAAGCGTCATGCTAAAACCCTCTACCTACAACCAATGGGGAAATATCCCTGGCTCCACCAACACCTTCGTCTACAAGAACTACTCCTTCTTCAATTTCACCAATCCCGAAGAGTTCGCCTACTTCAACGGCACACCGAAGCTGATAGAGACTCCTTCATTTGATTATCAGGAGTTTCAGCACTTTCTCGACGTGAACTACACCAATAACAACAGCAAAGGAGAAGCAACACAAATCTCGTATTTCTACCAACAGTATAACCTCCCAGTCAATACGACTCGTGATTACGAGAACAGAACTATTGTAAATGTTGGACCGTTTGAATACCACTAAGAACGATTCCTGATCCATTCATCGGGATTAACGCCTTCGCGCAGCTCCAATCAGGGTTAGCTGTGACATTATATCCTTCGATCGTCGCCCAAGGAATTTTAGGGCTCAATATGCCAAACCAAGACACATGCAACAGTCAGATCCTCAGTAAAATAATCCCGCCGCTGAGTGACGAGCAAATGGATGCGATTTGGAGCGATCCTCTCTACGGCATGGGGTCGCAGTCCTCGTTTCCCATCTGGATTCAAGCAGCAAAAGAAACCAACACCTCTGGCACAGCAACCTTCCTCAAGGGCTATTTCCATCTCTCGCTGAGCCAGATCTCTGGTATCTTAGGAAACCCGCTGCAAAGCTGGATCAGTAACATAGACGGTGTGCTTGCGAGCTGGTGGAGCTGCCCTACTACACCTTGTGACCCGATGTTCCTCGGCGCATTGCAATGGAGCCAGCAAGGAGTCTCGATGAACCCTCCGAACGCGTCTGGCACTCAACCTTTCCCTTCGATTGTCACAGCTAACAGCTCTGCTGTTGGCTTTCCGGAAATCTCATATTTCTTGAGTGGCTATCTTTTGAAGAATAACTTCACTGGCAACGTCTCGAAGTACCAAAATCTCACTTTTTCAACAGATTTAGGACTGCAAGTTCTAAACAGTACTCCCACGCCTCCTTACCAATATTGTGGGACCAACCAGACTCTTCTTAACCTCAAAAATTATGAATTCGTGTTGACGGTTGGAGCGCAGTTCGAGCAACAGGGTGGATCAACGGACAATTTAACTGGACTAACACCAATACAAGAAAGATGGAATTTACCATCGTTGGAACACACGTACGTCTTTTATAGGTACTGTAAGTACTTCCTTTACGAATTTGCGTTAATTCAGTCAATGAACGGCACGAAAGGATATGTAGGATTAGGGACGCTGGCTGCGACTGTTATGTACCAAAATTTCGTGACCCTTCAAGATTTCTTGCTCAACGACTTCCTTGCAAGGGCAATCAGAATCAACGTGACCAACGATAATATTGGTTGTCATGACCTCATAAACAACTCTCTGGGAGGCACCACTGAAGATAAAATAAACAAAACCTGTTCGCTTCCACAGATGCAAAACTACGACCTCGATAGTTTCAAATTCCTCGTTGCTGCCTGCAGTTACGAGCAGCAGTACGCCTATCAAGTACTCATCAACAACACTGGCATGAGTCAACTAGATATCATGTCTTTATGTCAGTATCAAGTCGCTGGAGGCTTTGGACTGTACTATACAGCGAATCAAGCAATGCTCGGGTCGTTCTACAACTGCTCGAACCTATCGACCTCCTGCTCGGACTATGACTTCGCGATATTGCAATGGGGTTCATCTGCCATAACCTCCAAACTCCCTCCAATTCTCCAGAACGAATTCCCAGTCAATTCGTCACTGACGGTCGCAGATTTTTACCCTACAGTTTTTCCTAAGCCATGGGAGTACTTACCCGCAATGAAGTACCTCTCCCCCAATTTCCCTAACGAAACGTTTGAACCTTTGAACTATACCCGCTGCTTGCAGCTATTGAACTTCTTGAACTTCTTTAGCGGAACAGTGATACAACGAGCCTATATTTTCAACTTGACTGGGAACCTGAATAATTTTACTCAACTCTTTAATATCTCGAACCCGGTGCCGATATTGACTTATTTCAGATACCTCGTCATCGAGTACGCGCTGCAAGGAATGAAACAAACGCGATCCGGGTATGATCTACTGTATGGCTACACCGACCCTATCCTTGCAAAAGTGTCCAACACTAGTGTATTAGCCGGTGGAGACCCATCGACGAATCCAGTCCTTGCGCTTGGAGGACAAAACTCATCGGCAGAAAATGCGCGGGCCTACTATCAACAGGCAGTGCAGACTGGAGCTGATAACCCAAACAATGTAAAAAACATGGTTCAGCTACAGTATCTCCCTTATATTAACTATAATCGCTCTTACTTCGACGGGTTGGTCGTTGTGCAAGACAGCGCATCGCCTTGGGCAGAAAACGTTCCTATTCAAGGTACAGACTCGACGCTAAACAGGCAAGGACTGACAGCTAATGACTCGATTAGCGTTTATGTCCCTGATCTGTATCTCTGTGGTAATAGCACGTGGTCGGGTCAAACGTTGGAAGTGCAAGGGTTAACAACTTGGAAGTATGGAATAGGGAACAAGACTATCGCGAATAAGACGAATAATCCTGATAATGCCAAATTCTACTTTGATCGATGGAACGGCGCTGTCAACATATCTATCACTATGCGAGCGCCTATTTTCTTCACGAAGCAATATTTCCTGGACGCCGATTGGGACTTGGTTACCGCCGTTGAGTTGTATAACGATACTGCCATGCAGCACAGAATTTGGCCTTCACCTGACTACGACCTTGCGATTTTCGTTGAACCGACTACTGGCGCTGCGCTAAAAGCGAACCAGAGGCTGCAGGCTAATATTTATTTCGATCAAGATGAACTGTTCCCGCATGTCAGACCTGCGATGATTCCACTACTCTACGTGTTCAGAGGATTCGAGTTCTCGCCGCAGACAGTACATGATCTATTCCTCTCTTTAAAAATCGGACTGTTTCTTCAGAAAAGCGGTATTTGGCTCTTCATAGGTATCGGCGTATTCTTATTCCTGATGGCAGTTGTCTGCTTGTTTACGTGCAGACCAAAGCCGAAATTCGAAGTTCAAGAAAACTCTAGTATGCTGCTGGGAAACGCAGTTGACGGCCAAGATGGTGAAGCCCCTGCTAATCAAGCGCACCTTTAAAGAAGTCATTCTTTCGTTTATTAGTGAATGAATATTAAGAAAATTGCGAGATTTCGCGATAAGAAATCCTAAAATATAATCCGAAAAAGAGAGAATGGCTATTTATTAAGGATCCATCCAATCCAATCCAATCTAATCTAAATAGTATTTAACGATTCTATCGATTTCATTTGAAGCATATCTCTATACCTATCTTGAAACGGTCTGACATAGAATATTTAATCTTAGAAGAAATTAAAACCAAGCCTCTTTGACCGTTATTGAATCTGCTTCACCATCTTGCTACAAGAGAAGAAGTTGGTTAGTAACTTTCATTTTTTAGAAAAGCATTGCTGGAGCATAGAGAAAGTTCAATTGGGAAAACATTAACGATTCACAACTTTGTAAGAGCTAAATCCGTTTGTTATCTAACAAGAAAAGCTAATATTGAGGCACAGGCTTGTCTTTTCTCGATCCAAGGATCTTTGTCTGAATAGCATATTCCTATTCAAAATCGAAATCGTTACTTCTAGTTAGAAGAAAAAATTTGCATTACTTTCTCTTGATCATCTTCAGGGCGAGGTCTTAGGTTATATTCTTTCTTTTGAGATACCTTCCAAACTTCATGCTCCTTGAGATCCTTATGCAATTTGTCTCTCTTTTCTTCGTCGAACTCGGAATATTTCAACAGGTTTCTGTAAAGATATTTCTTCAGGCTCGGTTTTTCGTGTTTTTGCTGAGTTTGAGGCACCACATCGACAGCCTTGGGGATTTCGATATTAATTAAGTAGTTTTTCATCTCTTTAAGGGTTTGGAGCTCGCTGAGGAAGGTCAGACTCTGGCATTTGTAAGTAGTCATCACATCTTCGATTATTTTATGGCATTTTGGATCCTTTTAAGGAGAAATTTAATATTTCAATTGGCGGCGAGTGAGTATTACCTTTTCCTTGAGCTGGAAGTAGTGTCTTAGCTGGGAGTCATTGAGCAATTCTGACCCAGTGTCGTCGTTTTTCACAACGAAGAGTCTTGGCGCGATGAATCGGCTGATGGGAATTATTTGCGGTGAGAAAATTGATTATACTAGAGGGCAATTACCTAGTTGGCTCCAAATGCTCGTTGTCTGGATCGAGATATTCTCCTTCAAGGAAGTCGGGAGTTCCAGGTCGATTGACCTCATCATCATCGGTGACTTTCTCGATGTTCGGGTCCTGAGCGAGATTTAAAGAGACTGCGATGTAGGCTTTCGCTTCTCCTGTAGAGGTTATGACAAACTTGTTGCCGTCATCGTCCTTTGTCCAAAGTATTCCTAATGAGGTGAAGACGATTAGCGTTTTTATTTATCAAGAATTAAATACTTTGAATCAAATCTGCTGCGAAGACACCGCTTTTTCTTTCTTCAGGTATACCGAACAGTTGGATGAAGTAATCGATGTCGTTTTCTTTTCTGTTTTCTCCTTTTTGGTTCAATTCATAACGGTCGTTCGCGGAAATCAAGAGCACCTAAAACAATTTGTTCGTTTTGATCAATTATGATGGGCAGTTGGTCATCTTACTTCTCCAGTTTCTTTAATTTTGATGACAGAGCCGTCCGCAGAGTATAAAAGATGGATGTTAGACGTCTCGAATTGATTATACCCTTCCAACTCCTTCTTTTCTCTACAAAAACTTGGTTAAGAGAAAAAATGGAGTCACAAAGGTTTTTACACATATCCAACAACTTTCGTTCCGTCTGGAAGGTAGGTTTCTGTAACTCTACCATTATTACTTCTGTCCATAATATTATCAAACCCATGATAAGCAAAAGCACCTAATTTTTTGAATAAAGAGCCGTCAATTCACTAGTTAATTACTTCCCATTCCAATGACTGTTCCCATTCTCTCTTTAACTTTATCATAAACGACTTTCACTGAGGCGAAATCTATTTTTCCCAGTAAGATTAACAACTGCATATAATTTCATTATCTCACCATCATGCTCGACAACGATGATATCTTTCTTCGGGTAAGTCAAGAACCGTGTGCCGTCCTGATGAACTGTGTAATTGAAACCGTTCGGGTATTGTATCATCATCACTTGGTCCTCTCTGATCCAAATTTTGCCTAGTTTTTTGTTCACCAATAAATGATTATAGAATCAATTGATTTACATCCTGTCTGTGGGTCGGTCTTTGTGGCAATCGACAGTGGCTCATACTCAGTTACTTTGTTATTCTTGACTCTTCTCCCTTTTCGCTGCCCTTTATTGTTTACCGTCATCCAAACACCCGTTTTCTTATACTCAGCGGTGTTACCATTCGCATAAAGAATCTTAATCGAACCATCCTTCATGTGCTTAATCACGGAGCCTAACCACCAGTGCTTATAAAGAACTATTTCTCAGCAAAATCGCTTTACCTTTGCCAGTAATTATTCTATGGTTTTCTTCAATTTCTCTCTTTTCCGCAGCGTCACTCACAACGTCTTGGAACTGTTTTCTGACTGGCTTCACGCTGCTTTTCACCAAAGTTTGCATGATGTCTCCATTCGGAAGGAATTTAACCACGAGCCCATTGCGTAATGTTAATGTAAATGTTGCAGAGTAACTCTCAGGGATCTCAGGCTCTTTCTGCTCTGGCTCAATATGCTTCACCTCTTCCTCATGTTTTTCCTCTTCTTTAGGAGCTTTCTTCGTGTCTTTTCCTCCTTTCTTCGTCCCCTTTTTCTTCTCTTCCGCCTCCTTTCTAGCCAACTCCTCGAGTCTCGCTTTCTCTAAAGCCGCCGCAGCAAGCGCTTCCTCTTCCGCTTTTCTCCTCTTCTCCTCTAACTCTTGTTGCTCCTCCTCAGTCAACTCTGGTGCTTTCACCTCATTCTTTTGCATTTCAACAAGAATGCGTGTTTGATTCTCCAGCACGACCCAAACTTCAGCTGTTTTCGTTCCATTGATCATCGAATTCTCAATGCCGAAAATCATGTTTTCTTTCACTACTTTATAATGATAGAACGATCTATCTCCAATGCAGTACTTCCCACAGATCATTACGCTGTCATCGTTCGGATACATCAATTTGACTCTCTCATGGAAGTTCTCAGTGATTCTGTAATCAAGGTCATAGAAGAACTCATTTGACAGGTTCGTCTTGCTGTTTTTGAAAAATTTGATCCAGTTCTCGAGGTTCGGAAGCGTCCTCCAGCTACAATTCCATTTCTTTCGCAGGATCCTATACGGCGGTTTATTATAAAAGCAAGACACGAGCAAACAGTCCTCCTTATCATAGTAACTGTGAAGATAATCCGGTTCAAATAGCAACGTCTTATAAAGAACTTGCCTTAGAGTGCCTTTATCAAATCTTTCCTCGTAGGTCCTATCTCCAAAGTTCCATTCTCGTTTCGCGTCCTTCGTCTTCATGAGATTCTCGAATTCTTCCAGGAGGAGATACCGCTCGAAATCGTTGATGTCGCTAGTTACGAAAGGATTGATGTGCGATTTCTCAGCCTTACGAAGGTTTTCGGTTTTGGTCGCTTGAGGAGGCATGTCTTTGCGGTTGATTCCAGGGACAGCGATTTCGTCGAAGACAAGATGCTCTCTTCTTTCGGCGATATCGTCGTTGTTTAACCGCTGGTTGTACGTGCGACGTTGTATATCATCGCTCTCGTTGACAAGAAGCTGATATGGACTCTTACCATCTGATCCAACGTATTTTTTCAGTTTATCAGCTTGATTCTAGTAAATTTGTTAGAAATGAGGTCAAAGCATACTTTGTTACATCGGAAGAGGACGTCCCTCGAATATCATGCATAATACTCGAAAAAATAGACTCGAGTTCTTTCGTTGTTGCTGAAAACGTCTCTGATGCACCTGAGATAGAGTACGCGATCTGATCAAGCATCGCTTCAATGCAAATTCCTTCAGTCACACTCTCTTCGTCAAGAACGCCGAGCTGCTGATTATAATACGAAAGATCAAACGTTTCCTCTTTCTTCTCTTGCTGCTTTTGCTGGTCCTGCTGTTTATCTGCGTCTTCTTCCGCTTTCTTCTCCTCTGCTTTTTTCTCCTCTTCCATTTTCTTTACGTCCTTCACTTCCTTTTTCGTATCTTTCCCTCCTTTTTTCGTTTTCTTTGCTGCTTCTTCTTCTAGTCTGCGCTTTTCTTCCTCTTGCTGAATTCTCTGCGCTTCCAAAGCCGCCAATTCTTCCGCCGTTGGCCCTTGACCTGGAATCAGTGGTTCTGTCTTCTTCGTCTTAATCCAATCACGGTAAGCTTGGATGTCATAGCTAAAAACTGCGAGTTGATTGAATATTTCAAGGTTAATCGCTCTGAGGAGCTCTTCCTCGGGTAAATTATAATCAAAGAGCGCCACGTATTCCTTATACACAGTATTTCTTATTGGACTGTTTCGGTTGGAAGCGTCTCTGGCTTCTTTCATATTCAAGATGATTTTATTGTTTGCTCGAATAAAAGCCTTGTCTTCCTCGCCAAGCCCTTCAGCTTTCTTTTGCTGTTCAAATTTCTCAGCGCCGTCCCCGTCAATAAACTCCTCCATTTTCCGCTTCAAAGTCTCTTCGAAATTGTCTGCGTCACCCTGAAGCCACTCATTCGGCTCGTCTGAATGACCAGGGATAACCTGTTCGTTTATCCTCAGTATCATGTCTATCGCGCCTCCAGCCTTCGATAATTCAGCAAATTCCTCCTAATTATTTGAATATTAGACCTCTTCTGCTCGCTGTTTTACCTTTGTGGCCGGATAATCAGTCAAAAAGTACACAAAATCTGATAGTTTATCAATGCCCTTGTCCATTGGTGGCTCTTCAGGCTTCTCTTCAACTACTTCTTCAACTTTCTTTCCTTTAGCGTCCTTCTTATCCGCTTTTTTCGCGTCTTTGCTGTCTTTTTTGACGTTTGGGTCCTTTCCCGCTGCAATAGCATCTTGATATTCTTTTTTAGCCTATGGCTGTATTTAACAAAGAGATTCCTGCTGATACATACCTTGCGTCCTTGTATATTGATCTCATTGTAGAATTGAACGAATATTTTGCTTAATAGTTCTGGAGTGAGCTCAGTGGGGATGTCACCTCCAACGGGTGCTTTTTTCTGTTTCTCATTGACTTGGGTTGGGTCTACGTACATTTGGTTTTCTTTGCCGTAGTTGATGATTTCCTCGCGAGTGATGAATCTTTTGGGTTCATAGGAGCAGATTTGGAGAGATTTTGTGATTTTAGCTGCACGGTCTTTAGAGGTGCCGAAGTTCAAGCAAACTGCTATTGAAAGCCAAGGAGGCAGGGTGGAGAGGTCGACGACTTCGTCTTTCTTTTTTCCTGCTTTCATTCGATAAATCCAATTTGTTAAGTTACAAAACTTGTCTGATATAATTTGATTTTTTCAAATTGAGGAAGCAGAGTTTTTGTCATATTTAAATGCACTTTTTGTTCAAAAATGCAATGACAGCGAACGACTATCCGTGAATTTAGAAAGAAAAACTTCTCCAAAAATGACACTTCTGTTTTTCGGATATCTTTGATTTAATTGAAGTAACCTAAATTTACCACATGGAAAAATCAAATATAAATTGAAAAGCTTTTTTCGCTTCGGAAGATGCAAAAGCATTTCCAACTTTTGTCAACAGAAATTAAGAGATTGCGATTTTTTAATGTTTGTAACATGTACTTGTTTATTTTCTACATTTAAGAACTTCTTCTCCGATGTTGGTCCGGCAATCCAAAATACGATATTTTGAAAATGCCAGACATTATCAAAGGATTATGGTTGAGATATGAAACGAAACTTAAAAAGCATTCAATATTGATATTAGCTAGAGATTTCTTCGTGGAAGACAGTATGCCGATACGTGAGACCTTCATCGACAATTAAGCAGCCTTCTTAATCAGAAATAGGCAGCTTGCAATGATTATTGACATCCCAACTGCCGTTAAGAAAGAAGGAAAGCTATGAAATATCAAGATATCGACAAGCATCGCAAATATTATCTCGCTATAACTAACGAGACCAACGACACTCGCTTTCTCGTACTCCAACGCTCTGATTATTGTGTAAGTGATGGACATGTTCCCCAGCGCCAGCAGGAAAGAGGTCAGATAACCCTCAAAGGTTAATGTCTGGAAATCTCCCTTAATTATAATGAAAGAGACGCACAAGAGTGTCATTACAAAGTTATTTTGGAAAATAACAGCAAAGGTGTTTCCCTGATTCTTCACTCTCCTCATCATAATCTGCATTAATGCCCAGAGCGCAGTTGAAAGAATCATCACTAAACCCGCTATATACCTTGGCATAAGAGATTCCTCCAACTCAATCGGTTGTTTGTCCTCTCCAAATAAGAATGGAGGTCTCACAATGAGTACAACTCCAACGAAACAGGCTCCTCCTAGCACTCTTTCGATCACAGGATAAGCTTCTTTAAGGAAGAGTAACCCAAAAATTCCATTGAAGATGCCAAGAGTAGCATAGATGGTGGTGGCTTCACTAACGGAAAGTGAACGCGAACCCACGAAATACAATATAATACTCAGCGAAGAGAAAATTCCAGTGATGATGTATTCAGTATTGAAAAGTTTTCGTACTGATTTTTCGCCATTTTTTCTGAGGAGACAAAGTGTCATTACAGTAGCAAATGCAGATCTAAGAGTAATGACCTCTGCGCTCGGGAGGCTCGGATTCCATTTCCAAACAGCCACCACCATGATACTTGAGAGAACGCTCAAAAGCGTGAAATAGATTCCTCGTTTGTTGTATTTCGGCTGATTTTCTGAAAGTTTGGCTCCAGATTTGCGAGGTATCTGACTTTCAACATCAGTAGGATTGCGATTCATGAGTTGAAGCTCCAGACCTCTCTCTTCGCCGTTTGAATGAGGGAACATTAATTAGCTGGCTAATTTAGGATTGATTATAATAAATTTAAAGCGTTAGTAGCAGAGTAATTTCGCTATTCGCTCGGCTCAGGCTGAATTCTATTAATGGCGAAATTATTCGGTAGCAATAATTTGATAGAAGGTGGGAGCTAAGAAGTAAAGATGCAAAGAAAAAGAGATATTAATGAAGTATATTGATCTTTCCACTCATTGTACATATGATTATTTGGAGAGATTGCTTATATAGAATTTACTGAATAACACTAAGATGCCTTTTTTAACAAAAATAAGCAACTTGCAATAATAATCGTCATTCCCAATGTAGTTAAGAGAGAGGGGAAAATATGAAAAATCAGTACATCCGCTATTATAGCAAATATTATCTCACTGTAGCCAAAAAGTCCAACCACACTTGGCTTCTCATATTCCAATGCCTTGATTATTGTGTAAGTGGCATATACGCTGCCCGAAGCAATCAAAAGAGCTGTAAAATAACCTGCAAAAGTTAATGTCTGAAAACTTCCCTTCATTATCATATAGCATATGCAGAAGAGTGTCATGGTGAGGCTACTTTGAAAAATAACAGAATAGCTGTTGATTCCATTCTTCATTTTTCTTATCATAATCTGTGTTAATGCCCACAGCGCCGTTGAAACAGTCATTATGAGAGCGGCGACATATCGAGGGATGAACAACTCCTCCGTGTCATTGGACTGTTTCTCCTCACCGAATAGGAAAGGTGGTCTCACAATGAGTAGCACACCAATAAAGCAGGCGCCTCCAAGCAGTCTCTCTATCATGGGATATGTCTCGTTAAGGAATAGCAAACCAAAAATTCCATTGAATATTCCGAGTGTTGCATAAATGGTGGTGGCTTCGCTAACTGAGAGCGAGATTAAACCAAGATAATATGTTACGACGCTCAGACTGGAGATGATACCTATGATGATATATTGAATGCTAAATAGATCTTGCAGAGACTTTTCTCTTTGCTTTTTGAGAAGATAGTAAGACATAATGCACACAAATATCGATCTGAGAGTGATGACCTCTGCACTTGGGAGATCAGGATTCCATTTCCAAATGACCGCAACCACGACACCTGAGAAAACACTCAAAAGCGTGAAATAAATTCCTAGCTTATTGTATCTTGATTGAGGCTCTGGTGGTTTGGCAGAAGCATGGTTAAACTGTTTTTCTTGAGGAATATCAATATCAGAAGGATTCGAGTCAATTAGTTGAAGCTCTATTTCTTTCTTATCGTTGGGTGAAGGATCATGCATTTTAGCTTTTTAATTTTGATTTATTTTGGATGAAATTCAAGAAGCCACAGTCATTATAATTATAGCTGCTCATAAAATGACAGGAATTTAGACACAAAGTTCTCGTTGATAGAGAAATCAGTAGCGAATCCAACGAGAAAAATGAAGTTTTCATTTCATTAAGCAAATATATTCTATAAAGAAATTTGTAATCTCAAAATACTTTTTGTCCCCAAAAAGCTTTTTCATTAAATACGTAACTCCCAATAATTAATGCCATTGAAAGATAGAGATGCAAAATAATAATTAGAAGAAAGAAACATCTATGAAAAGTCTTTTTCTCACATGCATTCATTACGAATTTACTAGGGAATCCAGTACCTAAAATCACCTTTCAGTGTTACTGAGCTTTTTTTATCAATAAAAAGCAGCATGCCATAATAATCGACATACCAATCAGGGCCAGGAAAGATGGAAAGATATGGAAAATGAAAAGATCCGCAAGAATCGCAAAGATAATTTCGCTGTAGGAAACGAGTCCAACCACACTAGGCTTCTCATACTCCAACGCCCGGATAATGCAATAAGTGACGGATAAATTACAGAGACACATCAAGAACGCGGTGAAATACCCTTGAAATCCCATTGATTGAAGTCCTCCATTCATCATACAGTCAACGAAAGCGATAACTCCCATTTGAAAATTGTTTTGGAACAACATAGCATATTTACTGCATCCTACCTTCGTCGCTCTCAATATAATCTGTATCAAGGACCATAAAGCCGTGGAAATAATACAAATAATAGCAGCTAAGAATCTCGAGATCGGCATTTCTTTCGCACCAGACTGCTCGTCCTCTCCGAAAATGAATGGTGGCCTCACAATAAGTACAACCCCAACAAAACATACTCCTCCAAGAATTCGTTCGAAAGTAGGATAAGTTTCTTGTAGGAAAAGCAAGCCGAATATCCCGTTGAAGATGCCTAGTGTAGCATAAATTGTAGTTGTTTCACTAACAGTGAGCCCGAGCAAGCTGACGAAATATGTGATGATGCTGATGGTGGCGATGAGACCAACTTTGACGTTGTGGTAACCAAAGAGTTCATTAATGGTCAGCTGACTATCGTATTTTTTGATGAGGAGGTATGCCAGTGGGCAGGCAAATACAGATCTCCATACAAAAAGCTCGCCTCTTGGAAGGGCTGGATTCCATTTCCAGATAACAGCTACAAGGACGCTAGAGAGCGTACTTATCAAGGCAAAATAAATGCCCCAAATATTGTATTTTGGCTGTGATTCTGAAAAGTTGGCGTCTAAATTGCGAGATCTTTTAGGCAGGGGGCTTTCAGTGTCCGTAGGTGTAGGGCCGAGGAGGGGAAGCTCGATGTCTTTTTTTTGGTTATCAGAATGATCGTGCATTTTATTGAGGCGTATCAGCGTTAAAATCTTTTATTATTGATACTGGTCGAGTTTAAATACTGCTATGTTATGAATCCAAAAATGATAAACGCGTCAACTGTCACATAGAATGCCAGCGTTCAAAATCTCCATTCTTTGTTTATTTTACTGATTGGAGGGACTTCTTGCGATGTGGCTCTTTTAAGAGTTCAATGAGGACTCTATCCTCTTTTTTTTTTTGTTGCAAAAACTTACGAAGATAAATTTTAATCGAACAACAGAGAATGCAAAGTTGGATTCTAATCTTCATGAGCTTTGTGAAATGGTATTATATGTTGATAAAAAAATTACCGACAATTCAAGTACATTATCACTTTGAAGAGAGAGTGAAATGCTATCAAACAGATAATCAAAGGACATCACAATTCTAAATTTTTTTCATGTAAAGCATGATCCAAGGTTTGTGGCAGATAGCAACCGTGATCATTTATCAAATTGTTTTGTACAGAATCTCAACACAAAAAAGTATTGTTCAGAATGAGAGCCCGAATCATTAAACCATTATAATGGGGATTTGATGTTTGGTATTCTTCTATAAAAGGGCGAGTTGAACAAAGAACTATTATACTGAGGATTTATTTGGCATCTGTGTTTTGAAAGGCATGTTTTATACCTTACTTTTGTAAAGTAAAGAATTTTTTTTTAGACCATTAAATTCTGGGTGTTTTTCAGTTGGCAACAATGAATGAATCTGGGGAGAGCATACGTCTTGAAGGACGAGTCGTTGATTATGTTTTTGTGTTTTTCTCATAACAATTCAAATATCATGCTTCGTGTCGCATCACATAGAAATACCTGCCCTTCAAAAATTATGTAAAACACAGAATATTGAAATAAACTAAAATAAATTTGGAAGGATTTCTTGGTCCAAAAGAGATGTTCAGCATGAGATATCTTCTTTAACCTGTGCCAAATTGCTTTCTGAATGCATTAAATATGGATATAAAATGAATAAAGTAATCGGCAGATTTTGTAGCTAGTTTTGGAATCAATTCATCAGTATAATATTACAAATACAAACCTAAGACTTAAGAGAGCTTAGTTTCCTAACTTTCTGGCATTTTGTGCCCGGAACTTTGTCATCGTTTGCTTAATTTTCAACAACTTTCGAAAAATAAACCAAAAAACTCCATTCTTCTATCCATGCTATAAATGCAGCCAGTGTATGTATGTATTGTCGATTTGCAATATCCACTTCGAAGAGAAAACAGATAAATTCACAGTAATCCAATCCATCAGCACAAACATTAAATCACTTAAACGGAGCCAGAAACTTAGCTCGAATATCAGCCAAAACAAGCTTGGAAGAAGCCATTGTGTTCTGATAGCTTCTCAAAATATAATACAGCATCGAGATTGCCTCTAACTCAGGGAGAGTCCTTTTCTACATTCAATTATTGAAACGTACATATAAATTTTTATACTAAACCGAATCAAAACTAATTTATACAAACTAAATTAAATACGTTTAAATGCCGAATTCAGTTGCTTCAAAAACTCAGCGCTCGAACTCCGTTAATGTTTCCCGCAGATTCGTCGGCGAGAGCCAGATCCTCACCCTTCAAAGGGACGCTGACAATTTCACAAGACTCTTAGAACAAGAGAAAAGGTTCTATTTCTTTATAAAATGCACAATCTAACGAGTTTAATGGACAGGAAGCTATTTGGCATTAACGAAGCTCATCAGATGATCTACAAAGAATGGAAAGAAAGAAGCCAAAAGATCAAAAACCTCAAAAATCCTACAAAAAGCGACAATGCTCAACTAGCCATGAAGGTTGGGATATTAGAAAGAGAATTTAACCAAGTAAGTCGCATGCGTTTCGTCCAAGCCCATTAACCTGGTTTCTTTTGCATAGCTCACATTGCGCCACAATGAGATCCAATCAGAAAACGCGAAATTACGAGCAAAGATCGACGTTCATCGACGAGAAAGACAGAATTTTTATCGAGTGCACCAAAACATGGAGAATCTCCTTGAGAAGAGAAACTTAGATCTGAAGGAATTCACAGTCAAATCTAACGTCAGCAACAAGATGGCAAGTACGTGATGATTCATTCATTCCGTTTGATTTATCATTGTGTTTTCTGTTAGATGAGCTGCAATCGCAGATTTTCAAGCTGAAAAATAAAAACGACGAGCAGCAAGAAGAATATCTGGACAAATTCGAGAACCTCCAAGCAGACTTGAAAGAAGAGAAAAGGAGAGCGAACTATGCTGGGAACCATCCTGGGACTGATGTTGGAGACTATATCGATCCTCAAGAAGGAATGAAGCGTCGGCTGCAAAAAATTATACTCGTATATAACCCTTGCTTTGGAAGATGTGATTAATGTGGTTTTTTTTACAGAATAATAGAGAGAAGGTGAAGGTTATCGAGCAGTATATGAAGCACATTAAGATCGTTGATGAGGCGTTCAATATTATCCGTGAGACGAGTGGTATCGAAGACATCGAGGAGATTATGAGTACTTTTATCAAGTCGGAAGAACAGAATTATTCGCTGTATAACTACGTGAATATTCTGACCCAAAGCAACGATAATCTGGACGAACAGAATAAGAATTTGCAGCAAGAGTTCGAAGATTTAGAGGTAAATACTCTTTGGATTCTAGAGGCTGTAAGAAATTTTGCAGAAAGAGCTTGATTTCTGGAGACAGCAAGCTGAAAGCACTCCTGAAGATGAGAAGCAGAGAATTCGACTCAGAGACATGATTGCAGCCAAGTAATGCATTGCTTTTTACTTTTTCGATACTAATTCATTGTAAAGAGATAGCATGATTAATAAAGCAAAGGAACAGCTTGATAGCATCAAGGCCCCACTGACGGTAAGCTTTCTGTTCTATTATTGGTTATCTAATAAATTTGATGAAAGGAATTCCATACTTATATTGAACAGACCCCATTCGCTGGAAAGAAGGCCGAAACTCTTGAAGAATATGAAATCACTGATGAAAATATCGACCAATGCTTAGGTTTGCTTTTTCTACTCAATTATGAAACCATATCTTTGAATAGCTGTCTTTGAGGACGATTTGAACCGAATGATGATGTACGTCTCGAAGAAGAAGGATGAGAAAGCTGTGCTAACAGCTGGTATCTTGCTCGACCAGCTCCCGAAGAAGGAGTTCGAGAACCAGTCTGTGCTTAATCTAGTATCTTTTCGAAAAATTGAAGCAAATGTTGTAATGAATGATGTAAAGTCTCAGATTCCTGACATGAGAGATTTCGTTTTCGCGGATGGTCATAACACGGACAAGTTCCTTGATGAATCGAAATTCATGGAGATCGCGAATGAATCGATTGAGAAGAAAAAACAGGCGTCAATGATTAATGCTTCGCATATGACGATGACAACTGGCCGAGAGTCACCGACTCAACTAACAGTAATCCTTCATTATTAATGTGCGATGATCTGATTCATTAATTAATTAGTCGAAGAGACAGGTATAGCACTAATCTACTTATATTGTGTCTCGTGTTTTGTGTATTTACAGCATTCTGTTGCTGGCTTTTATCGGATTCGTTTTGAATAAAAATTCTCTTCAATTTTTGCATACTAATAGCCAACTGATAAAGATATTCCACTAAGAATTCAATGAGTAGTCAAAATGGTAGTTGTGTCACCTAAGATTGAGAATTTTCTTACGGTCAATATGAATCTAGTATAGGTGTGCAGACAATAGTGATACATTAACATGCTCGTTGTATTTTCCTCAGCGTTCATTGATTTCTTGGAGAGATGAATTCTTATGAAGTTTGTTCAACTTTTTTTTGGAACAGTTTGGAACAAGGATCACGATTAAAATTTTAAGTTAAGAAATCCTTATTGATTAAAAACACGCGATCGTTGGAGACATTTTTCTTAAATGTTCCAATAAATCTTAAATAAGTTCTTTGTTTGAGAAAAAACTCTGACACTTTTTTCTCTTTCCACTTGATGCAACTCCTGTTTCGGATGATGGGAGTCTATTTTTTCAGACTGCCTCTAGATCGAAGGGACTTCGCTAAATCCTCCTGAAAAAATTAATTTTGTTTCTCATCAGGCAAGTTGCTTGAAATCCTTATCATCAGCAGTTGTAGCTAAGTGCATAATACCTATAACGCGTTCATTTAGCTCTTCATCATTATATATTCAATCAAAGCCTCCGGAATACCCCAATTGATTGTTTCGTGTGTTATTACCAAAAAGCAACTAATTTTTTCTGTAATTCTGTACTGAACTTTTTTAACAATCCAATACATATAAATTTTTTGACAACAAAATCTGTGCATTCCCAATATGCATCAAGGAACATTTTCGGATCAATTCCAAGCCTTTGAGAAGTATCTCCGCTCTCATCTCTCTTCAGGCACTTATCTAATCGATTTAGCACAAAGGCCCGTCCAAATCCCTATCAGCAACAGCAAGGTCCAACAGGTACATATAAAATAGAATATTTTTTCTCATTTGGAAACTCACTCAAAATCTCTAGGCGAAAATCGAACTTCCTTCCCTATGTTTGGAGAGCATTCTCCTAAAGAGATCCCTGACCATATCAAAATGATTTTTGGTGAGTTATATTCGAAATTTCCATTATTCATTCGATGTTCCAAGACCAACAACCGGAGGACGACCTCGCTCGAAAGAAAGCCCAGCAAGGAGAAGCTTTTCCTCCAGGGCTTGGCAGTTATCGAGGAGATCCAAATGAACAGGAATTAGGCAAAAATCGTAATGGATCTTCAACAAAAGCTGACACTCATCATTTCCGCAAAGCAAACACACAAGGATCTAACTTAACGATACCAAGTTTTTCTCAAGTCATGGGTGGCGCGCTGACTAATGTCAGGAAATCAGGGACTTCTACCCCTGGTGAAGTGCATTCACCAAAAAGCACAAAAATGAGTATTTTTTGATCTTTCTGATCCTCGAAAGTGATGACTTTATCAGATCCTAAGCAAGATAAAAAGTATAGTAACAGCCCTCGGGTGTACAACGTCCAAATTAATGAGGATATCAATTTGATCGAGAGGATCGAGAATCTTTTGACCACAATCGCTGAAAATTATAATCGTTTTTGTCCCTTCTGCAATGGATGTAAGTTTTTTGCCAATGGCTTTTAGTTGACATGATAACAATAAGATATCGAGCTCAAAAAGAGTAATTTCCAAAACATTTCAGCGTATTTCTCAAGGTCAAAGCAGCGATATTATGTCGTGCACTTTAATTGCCAACTAAAGAGCTCTTCTGGCCCCTCGAGCGGCCGGATCAAGTCATTGAGCGAAACTGCGCCTGGAAAATGCACTCAGATACAAGGTTCCGGGTTGCTTGATACGAGCAATTACCTGCGATCAGATCGAAGGACTTATTTGCTGACAATCGAAGGCTACCATCCGCTGAGTTCGTATCTGTTCTTCAGAATTGATAAAACCTGTTTTTCGCTTGAACATGCGACACACGTAAATTGTAAAGCTTTGACTTGAGCTAACAACGGCTGTTTTGGGGTTGTAGGGAGACCAATTGCTGTACTTGAATTTAACGAGCAAATCGACCTCGATCTTCGAGCCAAACGTCTATCTTATTCCTTATAATGAGTTCCGATGCGTTGTGACAGTCTATCTCACTCAGTCACAGGAAGTACTGCTGCTAGTTGTTGTTCTATTTCTCATAATTCTCGTTTTAGGAGCCATATCAAATGGAATTTATGGTCGATGTCTCTGAGTTCAAGCTAAACTCGGAAGTCAAGTCAAAGAACCTGGAAGTCGCTTTTGTAAGCTAGCTTCACTAGATTCATCTGACCTAATAACCCTTAAAAGAAAAATACGGATGGAAACAGCATTAAGCTGGGGTTGAACGCGATATTGGATGTTAATAGCGAATACACAGGAGCGATTAATTATAAGATTCCTATCGCCGATGCCAACCCTGCAAGTCCGTCGGCAAGGGCCGACTTCACTCGGTCTACGTTTTTCATTATGAAATATTTGATGATCGATTTACCATTAAAGCGCGCAAATCAGGTAACTGTCTAACTTCTGGATCATACTTCAATAATTGTTTAAAAAATCAGAGTCGCCCTGAACAACAGCAGCAAGTTAAACAGTCTGAGCCTCTGTCAAACAAAGCTAACATCTCTCCACCACAACTCGACAAATGGAATCATTCTGCCCAACTCGACGAGTTCAGTGCAGGCGGTCCAACTAACCGACCTCAATCTAAATTTACTCTCAATCCCGTATTTCTAGACGCAAATAGCTCGATTCTGATTGATTTACTTTATTAGGAGGCGCCTCATTTCAATTTCGCTTATCAGCAGCAAGGTGGCGCAGGCGAGTCGTCCTTCGGGAAGATTTACGGTGGACAATCGAAAGGCCCAGGCTTTTTCGCCGACCAAACTCGCGGACAGATCCCACAAATGATGCAGCAACAGCAACAATTCCAGCAATCACATCTGCAACAAAACCCTCAACCTGATATCCAGTTCATGTACCATTCCGATGATCAGCCTCAATCGGACGATGCTGACGATGACGAATTCGAAGGCGACATGAGGAATAAAATCTACACTGCCGAACACATCGAGCGGTCGCAATCTGGAAACTACCTGACTACTTTTGGCGGGAACGCAGACATTATTCGGTTCAATAGCGCGAACAACATGCCTGATACAAGCAAGCAGAAAGGCATTGGGATCAGCAAGCGTCCTTACTCAGCCACGAGTAATAGCAGTGGAGGGACATCACCGAACATCACTCCTCAGCCAACTACACTAGAGCTCCCTTCGGTTGGCTCGATGGAAAGAATTCTGTTTGGAGATGAAAAGCTGCCAGAAGATGCGCTTGAGACTTTCAAACTGGAGGATTATAAAGGAAAGCTCGTGGAGTTTTCAAAGACTCATAACGGAAGCAGGTAGACATTCTAGCGTAGATAGGAGTGTTCTAATGTGGCTTTTTGATAGAATCCTGCAAAAATTTTATCCAAGAGCAAATCAACAAGAGATCGATATGGTCATCAACGAGTTATCTGGAAGTTTGGAGGAAATTATGCTGGATCCTTACGCGAATTATATGTTCCAAACACTTGCTCAGAGTTGCTCTTCTGAACAGAGATACCTCCTCCTCCAAAAGGTAGAATTTCCTGCAGTGACAATGGGTCATTATTATATTGTTCAGATTGCTCCTTTGATGCCAAAAGTCGCTTGTGACCGCAAAGGCACGCATTCTCTGCAGGCCCTTATTTCGATTATCAACCGCGATGAAGAGGAAAAACTAATTGAAGAGAACCTCAGTGACTATGTCACGATGTTATCAAAGGTAAGAACAAGCGAGAATTAGTTTGATAACAGTTAATAGGATCCACAAGGCACTCATTTCATTCAAAAACTTGTGAATTCGATTTCTTTGGCACATATCGACTTTATCTTTAACGCCGTGGTGAAAGAGTTCCTGGATCTAGCCAATAATTCCTACGGACTCTGCGTGGTAAAAAAAGCCTTTAGATATTCACAAACAAATACGTTTTTTATAGCTAAAAGCATTGATAACTAAAATCCAAAAGCAAGAGGATAAAAAGAGGATTATTATCAAACTCGTAGGAGATAATGTCGACAATCTCATCCAAAACCCATACGGAAATTATGCGATCCAACATACATTCGAAGTAAGCATTTTTTCAAGATTCTCCTATAATACTATTATCTACTTAGACATTCAAAGATGATTGTTCTGCCATTTGGGATAAGATTCTCGAAAAGGTCTTCCAGTTGTCCAACCAAAAGTTTTCATCTAATGTGATCGAGAGGTGCTTGACAACGTCAAATGAGGTATTTTCTCTCTTTCGAACAAGCCTACAACGGATTAATATCTGTTCTTATATAGGAAAATAAGAAAAAGTTTATCTCGGAGGTCATCAAAAGCGAACGGATAGTCGAACTGATGAAAAACAAATATGGAAATTTTGTGCTGGTTAAAATTTTCAATGTTGCCGACGAGAACGATAAATGCAGACTCGTCGAAGCGCTAGCGAGATACGTAAATTCCGTCAACGTGAACAAGTACAAAACCAAATGGCTTACCTTCCTGGAGGAGAATAAGACTTACCTCAAAGGCAGTCAAAAACCTATGCGCTATTCTCCAGGAAACGCCTTCTATCCAACCGATAATAAAGGCACCCAGCAGGTTACCGTCAATCAGTTCCCTGATACCACCGGAGGAGGGACGTCCTTCAGAGGCACCACCGGCAGCTTTGCTGGCTCTCAGATGCAAGGGTTCACCCAACAGCCCAACTATCCAGGTTATAATCAATACATGGGACAAGGATACAGCCAAGGAGGCTACAACCCGAGCCAGAGCCAAGGAGGATATAACCCAAATCAAAATCAAGGATTTAATCAGGGATACAAACAAAGTTTCACTGGAGGAAGCTATTATCAGCCCCAACAACAAGCGAACGTCATACCTACATCAAGCACCAAGAAGCAGCCGAGTATGGGAGGAATGGGAACGACTGGTGGAATGCCTAGTTATCCAGAGTATCAATCAGGCGGTATGTACTCAGGGTTCCCACAAGGCGGCTATGGAGGCTTCGATAATACGGGAAGCAATCCATGGAGCTCGGGAACCGGCGGATTCCCTCAAAATCCTTTCCCTCAGACCACCACGACTCAACAACGAAAGCCGAATTTTAACCCTAACCCGAATTATTTTGAAGGACAGAAGAAATTTTAAACTTTGAGAGGCTGCTCCGATATTAGAGTGAACTATGGAATTATTTTTTTTGACTCCAGGTTCACTCAGTCCAAGAACCGTGACGTAAACAGTGATCATTAAGTGTACGTAGTATGTGATTAGCATTCTTGCAAAATTAATAATTTCGTTTATGAGTCCTGTATTTCTTTTCTAACTAATAGAATACTATGCACATACTCGCAAGAATTGATGTAATTTGATTCGCAGTAATTCTAAACTTAATACAATGGATTAAAACAATTTCTGAGATTTGATTATTGGTGTTAGACCTTTAGCTTTTGACTATAGCTATAATGAAAATGGAGGCAATTAGAAAATGAGGCAGTTATTTTATATTTAACAAAATGGAAAAAATAAGCAGGCAGACAATCTCTTATAGTTCAAAACAGTGAAAGAATCAATAATTCTTTTTATTTGTGATTTTTGAAAGGTCTAATCGTAGCTTATTAGCATTGAGCTTCAACGAGCTTTTTCTCCTCTCCTCTGAAGGATAAATATGCGAGTCGCGCTTGATATTTTTCAGGACTAGTTTATCTGGAGAGATACGTCCGGAACATGAACCCAGATCCAAATCACTCTCATCGACATCAATATTCAATCCTGTATGACTCAGCTCGTTGCCAGGGCTTTTCAACTCAGAGCAGCCTCCCTCCATGCAAAATTTCACCGGATCTTCCATGAAATTAGACAGTTTATTGAGATCTTGGAGAAGTTGCATATTCGGCGAATTCACTGCAGAAACTTCCAG
>ENA-UOTZ01000437-UOTZ01000437.1-compost-metagenome-genome-assembly--contig:-NODE-437-length-35185-cov-10.091119_pt1 | contig 35185 bp, 12 predicted proteins | sample MGYA00238144_ERZ746983 | MGnify/ENA primary metagenome ERZ746983 (study PRJEB28759, sample SAMN06268863) | compost metagenome | isolation source: single cell | place: USA: California, Emeryville, Joint...
TCCTCTAATTATACCATGTTTACAGCAGAAGATCTTAATATAACTGGTAACTGAAAAAATTCAAGCTCAAAAATAAATGACATCAACTCAGGAAAATACTACCAGAGCCTCACTTGGAGCTATTGGTATCGTGCCTCAGCTCAATCTCCATTAAACAATTCAAATTATACGTTTTCAATGATGCAAGGCATTACTGAGTAACTTATCATTGCGTTCTTCCAGGTGAAATGCGAAATTTAGGAACAATGAGCATGAAACAATGAGCATCTCACTACAATATAACTCATCACTGACATCTAGCTTTGCCTTGGGTTATGCGAGCAGAAACTACAATAATTTGGATGTGATTGATGTATTATTTGATCTCAATGGTGTCTCATTGAAAAATTATTTGACCTAGAGCTATTTTCGAGCTGGCAAATGGTATTTTTTCCTTCAAGCCATCGACTATGAAACCAAATTAATTGTGAACTACATTTTAAACCCATACATGATTGGATCTGCTCAATTTCCGAATGGAGAAATCCTCTTTAGCGAAAGACGCTTGGAGATGGGGCATCGCGCATTCTTTGCTCCAAACTTTGCCTTGTATTTGGGTGGGGCGCCAGACCAACCTGGACTGTGTGGGCAGTACGAGAGGATTTCTATGATTGAAGGCATGCAGTATCCAAATCAGAATCTCCTCACTTTCATCAGAGGAATTCATGGTATCGATTAATGGCTCAGCTTGAGGCTAAATTCAATTAATAGACATGGAGCATATTGGTATTTTTCATTTCAAGAAAGAGATTGAAAGCACCCCACAGAGTTTGTTAGACACTCATCTGGATCATTTGGGAGTAAAAGCAAAGCCACAGCCAGCTGAACTCCAAACAGCAGAGGTAATGACAGAAATTTCTATGTTTTATTAATTATTTGTAAGGCTCCAGTTTCGAGAATCCTTGGTGATTTTTCTGAAACGCAAAACACTGAAAATCGTAGTGTTAAATGCAAAACAGGATTTCGTCTAGTTAATCGGCACTGTGTGAGGGACTCTTCCCGCTACAGCATGAAAACTCAGCTGCAACTGATTCACGACATCCAAGTAGTTTCGCCTGACGAATTCGCAACCTCTCAACAAATCGAAGTCGATCTGAACACCGACATTCGAACTATTGCTTCTCTCAAAGTGGCATGGATCCTCTTCGCGTCTGATATTGCTCCTCATTTTAAGAACAGCTCATGCGATCAAATCAGCGCATTCAACAATTCTTATATCACAAACACCTTCGATGCGTCCATAGCAAGATACGGGATCAACGACCTAGAAGTTACTGACTCTACGAGCGATATCCCACAAATCGTCAATAATTTCACTGGCTTGAGAAGCAACACGAACTATAATTTCACCCTGTGTCTTCGGGACGAAGAGTTGGCTGACACAATCGATTGGAGCCATTCATCGACCACATTCGTCACAAGAGAGAATGGATTTTCAATCGCGAAGGTCAAGATAGACTTGGATAGCTTTTTAGCTGAGGACGAGATAGTCTTCTTTATTTGTAAATTGAACATGTTCCTTGAAATTTCCAATACCACGATAGCAAGCTCTAAAGGCGAATTTTGTCCGTCAAGCAGACTCTTGCAATCTACAGAACCATCCTTGAAGAAAGAGCGGTCTCTTGAGGTCTCTCGAAATTACTTGAGCTGCCTCATCTATGGCAATCCTAACTCTGAGACAACTGACACAAGCGTTAGCAGTATTCTTATAAGTCTCACGGAAACAACCTTCTATCAAAACTTCTTTTATCAAAATTCAACAGGCTCGATAATCCATGTAACAAAGGTTTCACATAACGGTGACGTCGACATTATCGCGCCTGTGTTTTCAACGCTGTCGATCTCATTGCAGACCCTGAATGATCAACTCATCATCTCGAATGTAAGTTTGAGCGGCCCTGCTCAAGGCTATCTTCATCTCTATCTTATTCCTGAATCGAACGTCACTAATAACGCAAAGATGACAGAGATCACTAATAGATTACCTCAACTCGCTCCAAATGACGGATTGTACACAAAGCGTTCATTTTTTGTTGATGACGTGACTGCGTACACCATCAACGGGATTGACAATGCGACTTCCTATCTTCTGTTTATGATTGCTACGAACGACGACCCAGGAGAATTTGCTCTCAGGACGCAGACAACCTTCTTCTACGTGCCAGCTACTTCAAGTTTGAACATCACCACTGGAACAGGGTTATTTATCGGGATTGAGGTCGGAGCCCTCGTGGTTCTGCTTTTCATATGGATTGGATTGTTCAGAGGAGATCTAGTTTCAAGATGCTTTGGAAAAAAGAAGCAGCAACAGTCTAAGCTATGGCAAACTGCTCTCCCTGACAATCCAAAAGGGCATTTGATGTCTATAAACTCCGATAACTTGCAGAAGACCAGTAAGGATGAGAGGATAAAAGCATCAATTATGACTTCTCTGAATTTGCATGGGAATCTCGCGTCTGCAGAAACGATGAAGTCGCATGAAACTGAGACTGAGCAACTTACCCCGAGATCGATGATGGAAGAGCCGCCTGCTTCACACAGAATCAATATATCTCCTTTCCTGACAGCTCGGGGCTGTTTGGACTTTAAAGGAGATGGCGTGCTTGATAGTGAGCCTGGGCTCGGAATGATACCAAATATGCAAGAGAAGCTGGAGAAAATGACAATGAGCCAAAAATCTGAGCAGGTATTTGGCAAAGACACCCAGCAACCTCTGGATGTCGAGGGTTCGTTGAAGCAAAGCGAGTGCCTTCAAAATGGCACTCCAACGAATTTCAATCATCCCCTCATTAAGCTTTTTAGGAATTCTGAAGTATCAATTTCTAATGCTGGCGGTGACAGAGAAGGCTCGATTCATGCTGAGAGCGTTGTAATAGACCAAAATATAGAGATATAGTTTATTTAAGCGATTTCATTTCAAGTACTATTTTGAGAGAGAGATATTATTATATCTTCTCTGTTTATTTGGCGGTCTTTAATTGTTTCTGTTGAACCAATGCTCATTTAGCCACGGCTATTTAATTTGTTTGGTACGAATAATTTGTACCTTAGCATTGTTACCCGAGGAAAAAAAAGTAAATCACGGGCCAACTCAACATATTTTTTCGCAAGATGCTAATCCTAAATGCTTATTTGAGACTTTATGACTATGAGCCTTTTACGTTTATTATTAGCAATAGTATTGTTTAGAGGAGGTTTCATGAATCCAGGACAATGCGTCTGGGCCATTAGCAGACATGAATTCCTGGTACCGAACATTTTTCTGCTACATCTATAAACTTCAGGTGTCCGAAGGGGTTTACATAAGCAATATCTAACCACTTCGGATAGATCTTTGTTGTGAAATGGTATTTAAGAAGAGCTCGCCAAGTTAACAATTTAGTCTCAAAGGTTGACTCTTCAAGATTTGAAATACTTTTGCCACTAAAAAGTAATAAGAATAATTATTCCAAAAAAAAAATAAAAAAATAGTTTTTGCATTTTGCATCTTATTTCAAAATTACTGAAAAACGGTTCAAATTACGCATAATTAATTTCAAATACGTTTGTGTAAAATTAATTAGTATTGTTTAAATCCAAAAACTTCAAATTCCCACTTTTCTCTAAGTCCACATCCGTCGAACAAGTAAACTAAGACCTAGGACAAAGCGGAGCCAGTATGAGTCTCTAAGAATAGCTCTTTCACTTCAAACTTCTTTTTTATGATCAAACACATCATATCATCCGTTTATCGAGAGTTTAGTCAAACGAGAGCCTCAATAAGGCAAAAGATGTTCTTCTCCCTATTGAAACAGATTCATTTTAAACTAATTCAACGATATAACAGTAGTGACATACTATCCGTTCGCCAGTGGGAACAGAGTCTCTCTTATTCTCTATGCATTGAACTCTAAAAAGCAAAATATTTGAGTACCGTAATAAATATGAAAATTTTCAAACAGAAGTCCAGAGAATATCCACGTCTGACGTTTCGTATTCCCAATTTACTGTTTATTCTTTACAATACGTTATATAATGTAATATGAAGCCTCTCAAATAGGCAAGGACGAATCTTTTTTTAAAAAAAAATCGTTTCAAGTTTCCAAAACATCATTATTGTTGTGGTAACAGATCAGTTTCTACGGCAAAATGCCTCAACGGGCCCAATATCCTCATGTGCCCATCGCTTCCAGCGGACCAGCTGCATAGTATATCTGAGTTATTAGAGTTTAATTCGGTAATTATAGGGATTTATTATCCGTTTCCAAGACTCGACCGATGAATCGTTTAGAAACTTATAAATAAAAGATTTCAGATAGATATTTATTTATACTATCACTCATGGAGCAAGACAAGCAAATCATCAAATACGGTGACTATATCTACGTTGCATTTCGACAGAAGGGCGAAGAATGGCCCCAAGTCCTTACTGCTAATGGATTCTTCTCCGAGGAAGTATGGGCAGGTCCTGTACAAAACCTCAATATGAGAAGCTTCCGAAATTGCCTGTTTCAAATCTTCCCGACTCAACACAGCGCCAAAGACATCTTTGTTAAAGAATTTGAAGACCAAGTCAACTTGCTGAAAGGCTCAAATAACCAAAATGAGCTAATAGATCGTATTCTCGGTCCAGAACTTAAAGAAGAGTTGGAGAAGGAACAAGAACGCCAGCCAAATATCGATAAACTCAACGAGAAAGAAAAGAGTGAGACTTTCGGCAATCCGCTGCAGTTTGGAGCGAAGTTTATGCTCAAACATGTCGAAAGCGGCATGTTTTTGCAAAGCAGCTCGAAGCATCATCCTCGAGGAACATCAGCGGACTTTTTTGAAGTTTCGTTGGTTAAAGTCCTTAACCATGACTGTTTCTTCGAGCTAGGCTCTCCACTGCCGGATAATCCGAAAGGCGATGACGCATACTACAAAGACTTCTTACATGTGTATTCGCCAACAATGAATAACTACCTTACATACTCGAGTCCTAAGGATATCCAAGCAGAGATAGAGATAAAAGATAACCCTCTCCTCAAGAATCCCGAATTCGTTGAATTTCCTCCAAGAAGACCCAAACCAAATGTTGATAATCACGCTTTCAATATCGCAGGCGCTGCGATGAGCCCGAAAACGATAGTCAATTTCGTTAACTACTGTCACTCGAACACCGATCTGCTGCGAACGGGTGGATACCTGCGCTTTGCGAACCAAACCTCCTACTTTACGATCTACCAGCACCAGGAGGAATCCAAATCAGAGCTGTTCTTCCAAAAATTCAAAACTCCTGAATACCGCTACAATCACATCAAAACCGTTTTTCAGATCATTAAGGTCCCTGAAGACTCCCACTCCTTCCAAACGCAGGAAACTATCGAAACCATCCCAACCTCAAAGATCAAGGAGTCAAGAGACTCTGCTGCATCAATGTCATCGGTTGATAAAAATTTCTACATGCTGAGACATGTTGTCAGCGGAAAATACGTAGCTTTAGTGGATGAAAACATCGACAAGTCCCCTTCCAACGTTCAGACATACGAACTGAAATACCAATTGGTGAGTCTACGCAATGCTGGATCGATTCCCCCTGGAGTTTACCCCTTGGTGCAATTCGTTGCCGACCCTTACGAAGGAAACCAAAACCTCCATAATACCCAATCGTTCTGGCTCAGGTTTAAAACCGAGGATTCTTTCGTGTACATGAACTTAGAAGATGAGACCAAGAACACTTTTGCTAAAAATCAAACGAAAGCTGCAGGCCTAGCCAGAATGGGTAAGGTAAAAGAAGAAGAAAGCAATCACTTCTTTAAAGACGGCGGTCGATTTACTGAGAAAACTAAGCCTATTCGCCAACACATCCGCTACGGAGAGAAACCAGATGGCGTGAGAGGCACATTCAAATGTGTCTTATTCTCAGATGATGAGATCAATTACATCAGAGAGACGGAGTCTCTGATGAACCAGTTCGATTCATTCTTCGATTTCTGCTGGGATTTCCGTCTTCCGACGCAGAGAACACAAGACAAAGTCGAAGATAAAGCTTCAGTGCTTACAGCAGCAAGGACGAATCGCTCTGACAAAAAAGGATCAGCGAGTCATAAAGAGTTGATCGAGGCTGGGATTTTAAACCGGTTCAGCAAAAACAAGAAGTCAAGGAAGCCGTCATTTACTCGTAAAAGCGTAGGAGACGTGCCTGGCAAGATCGAAAAGGAGTGCATTATCGTTTTCACAGAGCAGATTAACAAGTTACAGAAAACCATTGTTCAATACTTAGAAATCGAAGACCAGAATGCCTTCACAAGGAAAGCTCCCAGAGAAGGGGATGAGAAAGACCCTGATTACCATAAAATCGATCAAGGTATCTCAACAATCGATAATGTGAAGCAATGGATCGCGCGGCAGTTCCGCATCGTGGATTATATTAATCTACTCATTTACCTTTTCCTGTCTTCCGATGTAATCACTGATATGATATTGGAAGTTCAGAAGTACTTCCCTCCAGATACCCACGACACCGACTTCCATATTGACAACCTAAACATCTTGTTTTCCGCACTGATCAAGCTCTTGCTTGAAATATCATCATCTGATGACCTCAACCGCCTTTATAACACTCAGTACGCTTATATATACATTCGAGCGCTTACCAAACTCGATTCTGGTTTCTACACCGTGACGCCAATTGAAGAGCTGTCGCATGTTAGGAAGTTGCTTCTGGACTGCTGCAAGGCGTTTATGTGGGACGAGGGATACGATTCCATCGAGCAGCTCAACGACTACGCGGATGAACTCCAGAAAACGATCGAGACCAGACAGTCTTTCGACCCCTATCTTTTAAAACTGCTGGAGATCCAAGCGCTAAGCAAGGTCCCTAATCTCCGTGATTTTGCCCTCAAAACCTTCTCACGAAAGCTGCTTAACGACGAGAAATTCCGTTCCCACGTCTTCCCGACGCTCAGTGTGAAAAACGAAGTTCTCCTCGTGAATTTCTGGAAATACTCTAAAGCTGGCTTGACGCTGCATCAGCAATACGCATTTTCCGAATTAGAAGCGAACCCTAGAGTTACGAGCGAGGAAGCCAAGACCAAAGACCCAGAGAGAGGTAGACTGGCCTTTTACTTGTGCGATACCTTTGAGTTCATCGCGAATTTGTCAAACTTGGGAGATCCATCTTTCCTTCTCACGATTATCAAGCATTATCCCTCAACGCTTTTACTCATGACGAAGCACAAGCACGATGATGGCCGAGGCAGCAACAAAATCCAAATGAAACTGAGGTCAACAATTGAGAAGATCATCCAAACCGCTCACATTGGATACCTCAGCGGCCCTATTGATTCGTTCCCTATCTATATCATCCTCAATGCCGAGGAATTAACGCGCAAGCTGTATCAAGAAACTTACAAAAAAATCATTGAAAACAACCTAAACAGGGTAGAAGATTTGCTCTCGGACGTCGAGCTCGAGGCAGTGAAGGAAAGAGGAATCCAAACCGAGATCCAAAATTGCTTGAAGCTTGCGCAAGAGTACCGAAATAACAAAACACTGGAATCTTCACGTCGAGGTCTGAACAATTTCGCGCTTCTGTACAGAAAGAGTTTCGAGAAGATATTGGAAAATCCTTCGATCGATAGAAGTCAGATTCAAACTGTGCTAAACAACTTTGAGAAACTCTTTAACATTCTGAGAGATTTCATCAGCAACGAAACGATAGTGGAACTGCGCAGTCATTTGATTTCTGAATCTAAAGATTCGCTTTCGTCTCTGGTGCCAAAAGACGGCGAAAATGACCTTTTGCTTGTATCCGCAAGGTCTCAATTTATGCAATCTGAGTACATTAGTCCTCTGGCCTCAGGCGCTGGTATTAAGAAAATCACGGAAATTTTAGAAAGAGTAATGAGCTCCAGATTGCAGGAGTGGAGATCAGGAAAGATGCTGACTTATTTGGAAGAAACTAAAGGAGGAATTGAGGAAAAAGAGCTTAATTTCTCAACATCTAATGTAATTAAAGCCCTTTTTGAGATCATGCCGTCTGGACTCCCCGCCGATACCTATGACATCTTCCAGAAGTTAAATAAAATGAAGTCTCTCGATAAGTATCTCTTCCATGAGCTGGAGAAACTGGTCCTATTGAACGAAACTACTGAAATGGACAAGGTCCAGAAGCTTTTACCAGCGATATTCCAGCTGAATAAATTCAAGCGTACATTTTGGTATTTGAAAGAATCAGGCTTGACCTTACCGCCTGAGAAGCTCCAGAGCACCTTCGAGGAGATCAACAAAATCTTCGATCTTCTTCTCTTTACCATACTGAACCCAACCTTAGCGTTCTTCTACACCGCTGAAGAAAGCGGAGTCGGCGAACAAGAATTGCTCGAAGGAATACAGAAGCTGAAGTCACCAACGATGGAGCTGCCTTTCCGATTGAACCCCAGAGCCATAAACAAGCACTATCAGCCAATGTATTTGCTTTTACAAGTCCCGCAACTTCTACTGCATTTCCTTGAATTCGAGAAACAGATACGAGAGAACCTCGAAACCGCGGAGAAGGTACCCGACAAATTCTTGAATTTCGCGAATATTGTGCGATGCAAGGTATTGATCATCCTTCAAGCGATGATCTACAAGAACGAGAAAAATCAGTTCTCGCTTTCGAAGATGAGGTTGGCCAATGCCGGGCTTAGCAGTGAAGCTTATGATTTCATGCTTTTGTTCGCTGAGATGATGAGAGATAACAAAGGACTGCTGAAACTGGAAGAAACTTTCCTATTGAGACAGACTGCAGATACCTTCTTGAAAACCCTAGAAACACCATTAGACTCGAAGCTGTCAGATGCGAGCCTCCCGACCGCGTTGGCCTCATTGCATTTCATTGGAAAAGTCCCACAGGAAGACATTGACTGCACGAATATCTTTGCTAACAAATTCGCTCAAATGATCGATTTATTGTGCGAGGATAGCAATTCGCTCGACCTTGTCTCGCTGTGGCAAAACACGAAAGAGGAAAATGAAGACGTCATTCAGCTTCCTTACTGCTACTACGGAAGCAGGGAACTTCTAGCCTCATGGTTGGAGGTTCCTGAATCTTTCCTCAGTCAAGGGTCAAGACTTAACCATATTTTCGGGAAAATACCGTTTAAGAAATGGCTTGTCTTATTGAGAACTCCAACGCTACTCTTCCAGTTCGAGCTCAGGCAGCTTATTTGCAAAACCCTTGCGTACGCCTGGTACGGCACAGAGACTCGGCTCAGGACCTTTGATACGTACGACGAGTTCCTTGATTTAGTTTTCACGTTGTTTGCTGACGTTACGGCATATATCCAGTTTAGAGCCAGCGAGGCGAATAACTCAGAACTCGACAACTATAAACTTGAGATCGAGGAGGGCTGCCTCTTTAGCAGAGACAGCGCGTTAAACCAGATCGCGAATCAAATGATGCTATTTAGAAATGAGGGACTTGCGAAGAGCAAGGTCAGAATCTACTTCGAAGACGTCAATTTGATGGATTTATGGGAGGGTTATATTCTGGACGGATGCTTGCCACTCTTGACAACGTTCTTGGACAACGAGATTAGTCACATGCTGTATCACATCGGCGAAAAGGGAGATTTATACCCTGATCTAGCTTCATATCTCTTCTTTTTGATTGAAAAGCTCACTTTTATACCAATTCGGGTGTCTCAGCACTCTTTTGAGCAGGTTACTTCAGCTCTTGGGAAGAAAATTTCGTTGCTACCCGAATACGAGAAATACAAGCAACGAATCAATATGCTCACGAAGCTGACCAGAGTTACAAAGAGGAAGATCCCGACGTTTGTGCTCCCATTAGTGTCGAAGAAAAGCAACAGATCTATCCACGAGATTTACCACGAAGAGCTCAGACGGCTTGCAAAAAAGAGCATCCGACAGGCTAAACTAAGGAATATCCGTGAAATGTCCTCGATCATCTCTACAAGCAAGCAGGAGAGATCTATCGTGAGAAAAATCATCGAATTGTTGAACAATCAGAATCTCAATCCCAGAGTCAATGAAACTAGCTTTATGATGAACATTTTGCGTAAAATCATCGAGAGAGATGGCGATTCTGGCGAAAACCACTTAAAGGAGGTGTTCGAATGGGAACATGTGTCGAGCTTTGACCTCAAGAGACTCCAGAAAACCCAACAAATGTTCCAAGAATTAAACTTCACGACTGTCTTTATTAGCCTCGTTTTCGATGCCAGAACTGAAAAAGAAATGACCTCAACCTTGAAACTCGGTCTCGCCTACGTCTACGGCGGTAAAAAGGAAATCCAAGATGAATTCTATGAGCTCTTCTCCAAGGACGTTGAGAACAGGTTCCTGATAACCTTTAGAAAGATGATAGATCGCCACACTGGCATATTGAAAGATATCGAACCAAAACGTCTAAGGAGCGCGTATACGACTGCTGTTAGGTCTCGATATAAGCAGCTGTCAGAAGAAACAGATAAGACTTACACAGAGCAAGAAATTTACACAAGAGTAAGACAGAATTTCCCAATGAAATACGCAGCCTCGTCAACTGTGTACCATTCAAACCAGGTGCTGGTGTTAATACTCTCCTTCATACAAGGGTTGATCGATAACCAATCGCAGAACATCCAGGCTTTCCTCCGTGAGCAGAACTACATCGACAGACGCGGGGTTCTGAGGAAATTGCCTGAGTCTTATAATTTCCTAAGCGGATTTAGGTCTCTGTTTAATACTTATTATCATATCTACAACAGCAATAACCTGAACCTGGGTAATAAGCTTTTGAGTGTGCTGATTGAGTTGGTCGAAGGAGCTGTTGCAGAAAATATCATTGATCTTCTCCAGAAGAATCTCCTTCATGATATGTGCCGCTTGCTTAATGATTACAATAACAGCTTCCATCGTATCCCACGAGGGTTCAACCCAACGATGTCTCAGCAGGAGCTCAACATCAGAAGCAGGACGATCGTTTTCCTGAAAGTACTTGCCGAGCAACCCAACCCTGAAGTGCGGGCTAAGCTAGAAAAATACTTGGACTTCGACGGCTTGTTGAACTCCTTCGAGTCTATCATGCTCTCTTTCTTCGAGATTGACGTGACGAAGAACCTCGACAAGAAGTCAGAGTCCAGTGTGCGCTCTCTAATCGAAAAAAAGGTGCAAGATCGAACGCTGGAGATGAAAGACTTCGACGGACCTCTTTTGGACGGATTTAATATCTACATGATCTTGAGGTACATCTGGGATGATTTCATCGAGTACAGAAAGAATGTCCTCGGGTTCATCAACCATCCAAAGCGAACGAAAAACAGGAGGCAAATTCTCAGCGAAATCCTTCTGAACTACATGGTAGAATGCGTTCGTGGTGTCGAAGTGCTGCTGCAGGAGACCGTCGACAACCAGGTCGTGAAATACTGGTTCCCTAAGCTGCTCGTGTGCAATTATTTGCTTCCCGCTTCGAGAGACAAGTTCATTGATACGGTGGATCGATCAAACTCCCAGTCGAAAACAACTGGGTTGCTCGAGTCTATCGAAGCCTTTACATCAGAGATGTATCTGAGCTACGAATCGCGTCTGGGACTTGGTACGGTCAAGAAATACGCGCTATTGAGAGTTACTTGCAATTTGGTTTGTATCGCCATCAATGCCATTAATCTCCTATTCCTTAGATACGAGGACGATACCGTCATCTACGAGAATTCAAACGCCGAAATCGCATTGCATATACTCTGTTTGGTGAATCTGGTACTCGCGTCGCTTATTTTAGTCTCGTGGCTTCTCGTGTTTGCAAAGAGCATTATAAAAACTGACTGGGATCGCTATTCCAGTGAGTTCCGTAAAAACCAAGGGCCGCTCTCCCCGAGCATTGAAGAAAAAATTGAAGAAGACGACTATGCCTCGCTGACTCCTGAAGAAGTCATTGAGTTGGTGAAATACAAGGGAACGAACTCAGAAGAATATAAGAGAATCACCGCGGACCCGACCTTGAATAAACAAGTGCTTTGGTTCAAGTTCAAGATGGGCTGCAAGTTCCTCTTCAGCACAAGAATTCTGCTTTGGCACATTGTGTTTGTCCTTATCTGTGTCGCGGCGCTTTGGAGCCCTGTGGCGGCAGCGATCCTGCTCGTCGATATTGCAGTGCAATCGGACGCTATTACTCCTCTTATCAAGGCTATCCTAGCAAATTGGAAGCAGTTCCTTTGGACATTCTATCTCTTGGTGATGATGGCCATAGTATATACGCTGATAGGCTTCTATTTCCTTCAGGGCGCTTACCAAGACGACGAAGGCAATGCCTTGTGTGATAATATCACTGGATGCTTCCTTATGGTTCTCAACGAAGGCCTCAGAAACGGGGGAGGTATCGGCGATGTCATTCAAACTCCGCTATATTCTGAAACAACTACGTGGTATTACATTGGTCTCATCATTTATCAGTTATTGTTCTTCATCACCATGATTACAATTCTCCTTAATCTGATTTTCGGTATGATCATCGACGCGTTTGGTGATCTGAGAGATCAGAGAACCGCCAACGAAGAAGACGAGAAGAATATTTGCTTTATTTGCGGAATTCCGAGAGGCGAATTCGAGAGATACACAAGCTTTGAGGACCACATTGACAACGAGCATGACCTTTGGAATTATGTGTATTTGATCGTCTATCTGGAGCATAAATACAAACACAAGCCGACTGAGATGACGAAACTAGAAAATTATGTGCTGGAGAAATATAATCGCAAAGTGAACGACTGGTTGCCGATTCAAAGGTCGATAAGATTAGAGAGACTGAAGATTGATTATGGAAATGAGGATGATACTGCTGAAATCAAGAAATCAATTGCAGTCATGGCACAAGATATTAAGTCTTTAGCTGCGGAAGTAAAAGCCATCGGAAGAGATATGACAAAACCAGTAAACTTAGCACAGCAGTATACAAGGATCGATGCTTTGCGCTCGCAGACAATTCTCCAGATGCAGGCAGATAGTTCGAATTGAAGGAGTGGCGAGTGAAGTATTGTCAAAGACTTTTTATTCAGTATTTGATTACATTATAATAGTACAACCTCACAAATCTACATTTTTATTGAGTGTTATTGAGAGTGTTGTTAGAATTTCTAAAGGGATAATCTATAATAGATAATTGATTTGATAATGAAAATATTTCTGAAAAAAGCGAATAGATGTGAGTATTGTTGGAAGACAATAGTGAAGGAAACATAAAAATATCATGGAGAGTTAGGAATGTGAAAAACATGCGGGTTGAAATTGAACAGAAATTTGAAAAAGTGCTTTTGAAGGAAAGAATATGTAGGCCAATTCTTAATTCAATGAAATGAGGCTCAACTGTGGGTTGTTTTGTTGTTTTAGGAGAGAAACTGGTGGTGGTTTTCTTTGTTTTCCTGGGATGTTGTTTTATTGGTTGAAATAAAAATCAAGATTCAGAGGTAGACAGAAATGATCAGACAATTATCCTCAGAGGAAGTGTCTACTTTCTTTTTTTTCCCTGAGCACGTCAACAATGGAAAAGAGTAGCGGTCTGAGTGGTATCAGCAGCGTGCTAATCTTCATAAATTAAGATAAATTGAGTGAAATAACTTCATTTATTATTGGTTAAAATGTACATTTTACAAGAAATCCACAAATTTCTAGACGATCAAAATCCTATTTAAACATCCCGAATCAAATTAGTACACAAATTATTTCAAAAAATAATTGTTACTAACACTCCCATGGTATTCAGTTTCTTCAGCAAAAAGGAGTCTCAAGAGGAATATCACCAGTCAATTCGAAAAGAAATGGAAAACAGCGAACGCACTATGATTGACAAGTATTCTGGACTTAAAATAGGGGAAACGATCAAAGTTTTCAACGTTCCCATCGAACTAAACGGAAATTTTGAATTCATCCACACAACCCTATCTGGTGAGGATCAAAAGGAAGATTTAGTGCTTATCCACGGGTTTCTCGTCGGATTAGCTTCATTTTATCAAATGATGGCCGAACTCTCTAAGCATTACAGACTATGGTGCATTGACCTCATCGGAATGGGTCTTTCATCCAGACCAGAATTTACTTGCACATCAACCGAAGAGACAATAGATTATTTCATGGAGTCACTCGAGCAATGGAGGAAACATGTTGAACTTGAAAGATTCCATTTAGCAGGTCAATCGTTTGGAGGTTATATGAGTGGGATGTATGCTCTGAGATACCCAGCACGTGTGAAAAAATTGATTTTGCTTACTCCTGCAGGTGTAACGAAAAGTGACGCCAAATTCGACAAAGAAGCTATTTTGGCGAAGCAAGGGTGGCTCCGCAGGCAGCTAACTAAGAGAGTTTTTGAAGTATTTGAGGGGAAAAAGACAGTTCATGAGTTTGTTGACAAGCTCGGCTTGTTAAAGGTTTGGCTCTTAAAGAAGTTCGTAAAAGGCGCAGATTTCATTGGAGAACAATATGACTTAGCTTACACCTACATAAATGGTGTCCTTAAACTTCCGGAGAGTACTTTGAAGTCGTTGCACTACATCCTGAAATTTCCAAAAGCTGCAGGATGCCTACCTCTTGAAGAGTTGATGTGCCAATTAAAAATGCCATGTGAAATTTATTTCGGAGAGAATGATTGGATGTGCACAAAAGGCGCTTATCGTGTTGTTGAGAAAGGCGAAATCGATGGGGATATCCATATTATTCCGGATGCTGGCCATAGAATGAACTTTGAGAATCCAAGCTATGTTTCAAAACTGATTATCCAACACAAACTTGTAGAGAAGCTTGTAGAGGAGGAAAGTTTGAAAGCTTGCATTGAACCCAAAACGAGCAAAACGAAGAAGAAGACAAAAAAAGTGTACATTAAAAAGAAAGCATCAAAATAAACAGAACATTTTTTTTTAATTTGTGAAGTTCAACAAAATTTTAGTGAAAATTCTGTTTAATTCATTTTGGACTGATTTGGTCAAATTATCACCTTATCTCAGAGCATTGATCCTATTTGGTTTTGTAGATTACTTGAATGGGTAAGAAAATATGATGCCAGGTTTTATCCAGCAGTAGCATATTTGATAAACTAAATTATTTTGTTTAAAATATTCATTTGAAAGAAAGATACACTCTTCTCTCTCTTTGTAATGAATTTTCAGGAAAAGAAAAAGGTCTGTGGCCAGGGTATTGCAAGCCCAACAAGCTAAATCTATGAAATTATGACAATATAAACTTCTTGAATTTTGTTGAAATTTTTATTTTCCAGGAATCACTCTAAACTCACTATTTAAACGCATCATATCCGAATAAACATAAAGCATTTCAAAACACGTTACAAAGCTACTCAAAATGGTATTCAGTATCTTCAATAAGGAACCTAAGGAGGACCCTCACAAGACAGCCAGAAGAGAAATGGAAAACTGCGAACGGATTATGATTGACAAATATTCAGGTCTCAAAATAGGAAAAACAATCCAAGTTTTCGATGTTTCGATCGAATTGAATGGAAAACCTGAGTTCATACATACTACTCGGTCAGGCGATGACCAAAAAGAAGATCTCGTGCTACTTCACGGATTTCTCGTTGGACTGGCTTCATTCTATCCAATGATGGCCGATCTCTCCAAACACTACAGACTCTGGTGCATCGACCTTATCGGAATGGGTCTTTCATCCAGACCAGAATTCACTTGCACATCAACCGAAGAGACAATAGATTATTTCATGGAGTCACTTGAGCAATGGAGGAAACAAGTCGGACTTGAAAAATTCCACTTAGCAGGACAATCGTTTGGAGGTTATATGAGTGGGATGTATGCTCTGAGATACCCAGAGCGTGTGAAAAAATTGATTTTGCTTACTCCTGCAGGTGTGACGAAGAGAGAAGGTCCATATGATAAAGAAGCTATGCTAGCGGGCCTAGGCTGGTTTCGGAGACAAATATTCAAAAGGATTCTTGAAGTATGGGAGAAGAAGCAGACAGTCCATGAACTTGCAAGCAAACTCGGGTTTTTCAGATCCTGGCTCCTCAAGAGATTTTGTAAAAATTCAAGTTTTACACAGGAGCAAAATGAACTTGCGTATGCTTACCTAAATGGGATCCTTACGCTTCCTGAGAGTACTTTGAAGTCATTGCATTATATTCTGAAAATCCCGAGAGCTGCAGGATGCCTCCCACTCGAAGATTTGATGCGAGAATTGAAAATGCCATGCGAAATTTATTATGGAAAGAATGATTGGATGTGTACAGAAGGCGCTTTCCGTGTAGTTTCTCAAGGAGAAATTAAAGGAAGTATTCATATTATTCCAAATGCTGGACATAGAATGAACTTCGAGAATCCGAACTACGTCTCAAAGCTGATGATTCAGCATAAACTTGTCGAGGATAAATTTCCATCTGGTTTCAATGGACCGGAATTGATTGCACTCAAAGCTAAGACAATCAAAGAAGATGAAATTGAAATGGAAGTAGCAGAATAATTACAAATTTGTTTGACTTTCTAGTTGCCCGAATTTCTTGTTATATTTGTCAGTCAATCCATTTTGTTGAGTATTTCTTCTGATTTAATCACCACCTCTCAAAATATACTGACCTAGTTCTGCATATTATAGTACAGTCTTTTTGGTTTGCATCTCTATCATACCTTCTCCATATTCCCCTTTCGAGATTCGAGGATATTGCTGCGAGAGATCAACACCATGATGGAGTAATTGTATTGAATAAGATCTGTCTTCTGAACTCGATTCTTATATAATTCACTTGTATGTGTTTGTTTTATGCAACAATATTAAAATAAAGCAATAAGGACTGAAAACCCGTTTTCTAATAAAGACAGACCTAATCGCTTGAAAAAGCAGCCTCTGATAGCAATCTTGAAAGTTTTAGAGAGAGAGTCAGAGACATTATGTCATCCTCTCTCTGTTATCTCTGGAGATATGAGTTGGCTCATTAAACTCGAGAACAATCTGACCGGCAAATATTCTACCAGACCTTGTGATTAACCACTGTCTCGCACTATATCGGGTTTTCTTACCAGATTAAGACCAGAAAAACGTAACGAGCTAATCCAACGTGTTAACCATAACAAATTGAATTTTGAATAATTTTTGTTGAAATTGTGATTAGGATTCACATCGGATTTCGGTATCAGCAAAGGTTTCTTAAAGACTCTAAAACTCAATTAACATTTAAAAATTTCTACAAATCACTACAAAAATCCAGCATGGTCTTCAGTTTCTTCAGCAAAAAGGACTCAAAGGAGAGCTACTACGAATCAGTTCGAAGAGAAATGGAAAACAGTGAAAGGATTATGATTGACAAATATTCGGGCCTCAAAATAGGAAAAACCATTCATATTTACAATGTTCCCATCGAGTTGAATGGAAAACCTGAGTTCATACATACCACTCGATCAGGTGACGATCAAAAAGAGGATCTAGTGCTCATTCACGGGTTCCTGGTTGGATTGGCTTCATTTTACCAGATGATGGCTGATCTCTCCAAGCATTATAGACTCTGGTGTATCGATCTTATCGGGATGGGTCTTTCATCCAGACCAGAATTCACTTGCACATCAACCGAAGAGACAATAGATTATTTCATGGAGTCTCTGGAGCAATGGAGGAAACAAGTCGGAATTGAAAGATTTCACATAGCAGGACAATCGTTTGGAGGTTATATGAGTGGGATGTATGCTTTGAGATATCCAGAGCATGTAAAGAAAGTGATGCTAATTACACCAGCAGGCGTATCGAAAGGTGAAGCAACATTTGACAAAGAAGCATGGCTAGAGGGTCGAAACTGGTTCCAAAGGCAAATAACAAAGAAATTTATTGAAGTATGGGAGAAGAAGCTCACTCCTCATGATCTTGCCAAAAAATTCGGGTTTTTCAAGTCTTGGCTGCTAAAAAAATTCGTAAAAGGAGCTGACTTTACAGAGGAACAAAACGAAATTGCTTATACCTACCTCAGCGGTATATTTAAACTTCCTGAAAGCACTCTGAAGTCATTACACTACATCCTCAAAATTCCGAGAGCTTCAGGATGCTTCCCACTGGAAGATGTGCTGTGCGAGTTGAAGATGCCATGTGAAATTTATTACGGTCAATATGATTGGATGTGCACTGAAGGTGCTTTTCGAGTTGTTTCTCAAGGAGAAATCAACGGTACTATTCACATTGTACCAAATGCGGGCCATCGAATGAACTTTGAAAATCCCAGATATGTGTCGATGTTGCTAATTAAGCACAAACTCGTAGAGAAAAAAGCAACTATGAAAGGCTTCGGACCGAAAATGTTCGAAAGCAAAATGAAAAAGATCTTAGAAGATGCTGAGATTGAATGTTAGATTACGAGATTATTTACCTAAATTTTCTTAGTTAATCAGTTTGATGGTTAATCTTATTTAACATGATTGATTGCTTGACTATATTTTTCAAGTGACTATAATGATTGTATCTTACAATATTCCCCTGATCTTCCTTATTTCCCACAATTTTGAGGAAACTATGAAATGCCAGCAGAATTAACTTCCCATTTTGCTTCGAGCAAATAATACAATTTTTTAATCGTTTCCAATGGCTCCCAAGGTTTAAATTCGTCAGGCAATACCTTTGTCAAACAGAAGAAGAAGAGAATTCAATAATGTATTCTCATATTTCGCTGTTCAGACTTTTATTTTCATGAACAGTACACCCGAAAAGAAAAACGACTAACTAGAATCTTCATTTTTCTTTTCATCAAACTTAAGGGATCTGGAATTTACGGCTTTCCTAACGTTTCGAATTGAGTGAAGTCGTCATTATTTCTTTTGATTTTGCTCGTGCTTGATTTGACCGGCACAGATTCATCGACTAGGGTCTGATGTATTTTCTAATTCCTAAAAAGACATGAACTAAATAAAAGAGCAACCCTCGCACTAGAAAACTAACAGTTGCAACGTGCTGCATTTCGATCTGGGTACTTTACGTTATTTAGTCAGAAAATTTGCTATTAGCGTTTCATATCAATTTGTGGGACTTAAATAAACGCTTCGAATCGAGTTTGCTTATAAAACTTACTTCAAACTATTACTACAATTCAAATGGTCTTTGGCTACTTCAGCAAAAAGGAAACTCAAGAAGAGTACCACCAGTCTATCAGGCGTAAAATGGAGGAATGTGAACGAATCACGCTCGACAAGTATTCAGGCCTTACAGTAGGAAAAACCATTCAAATTTTCAATGTTCCCATCGAATTGAACGGAAAACCTGAATTCATCCACACAACTCGATCAGGCGATGACCAAAAAGAAGATCTTGTGCTACTTCATGGGTTTCTCGTTGGCCTCACTTCATTTTATCAAATGATGGCCGATCTCTCCAAACACTACAGACTCTGGTGCATCGATCTCATCGGGATGGGTCTCTCATCCAGACCAGAATTCACTTGCACATCAACCGAAGAGACAATCGATTATTTCATGGAGTCACTAGAGCAATGGAGGAAACAAGTCGGTCTCGAAAGATTCCATCTCGCAGGACAATCTTTCGGGGGCTACATGAGTGGAATGTATGCGTTGAGATACCCACAGCATGTAAAGAAGGTGATGCTGATTACTCCGGCAGGTGTATCGAGAGGTGACGCCGCATTCGATAAGGAAGCTCTGTTAAGCGGTCAAGGCTGGCTTCGGAGAAAAATCCTCCAGAGAATGTTTCAAGTATGGGAGAAGAAAGAGACTCCTCATGACCTTGCGAGTGACCTAGGGTTTCTGAAGTCTTGGATATTAAAAACATTTGTCAAAAACGCAGGTTTTACTGGTGAGCGATATGAGCTTGCTTACACTTACATTGATGGCATTTTTAAACTGCCTGAAAGTACTTTGAGGTCTTTACACTACATACTAACAATTCCGAGAGCCTCGGGATGTTATCCACTGGAAGATGTTATGCATAAGTTGAAGATGCCATGTGAAATTTATTATGGAGCAAACGATTGGATGTGCACAGAAGGTGCGTATCGAGTTGCAGCTAGAAGAGAATTCGATGGTTTTATTCACCTTGTACCGAACGCTGGTCATCGAATGAACTTTGAGAACCCACATCACGTGTCAAAGTTGCTCATTAATCACAAGCTTGTAGAGGAAATAACATCTGAGGAGACATTTGGACCGAAACTGCTTGAGGCTAAGACGATAAAAATGTTAGAAGCTGATAATGCAATGGACACATTGGATTAAAAGGAAGATTGAGGGAGTTTATGAGATGAGACACTTTTAATAAACTCATTAAGATAAGCTTTTACTAAATAACGATTTTTTAACGATTTATATAGCAGTGGTTTAGAGTATTAAATCGATTTTCATAGTCAACGCACTACTTCACTTTGATAAAACATAATACCCCAATAATAAGTATCTAAATTATCTTAGGAAAACATTTATTTAGTACGATATACTCTTGCTGAGGCAAAGCAATTTCAAAAGGTAACTAGCTTCAAACAAGCTTTCAACTAAACGAAGGGCTTTTTGAAAAGGCTACATTTGTAATATAGCCTCATTGAAAAAAAAAATATGAGGTTAAGTTGAACATTCTGGACATACTGCTAACGTTGTCAACGCATGTGAAAAGATCGCTTAACTAGATAAATCAAAAACTCTAATGGAGGCTAAAAATAAAGACTTTTGTAAGAATTAAGCATCACTAGACAAGATAATAAATAAACACATTGCCCTAAGACTCCTCATTCTTTAACAACAAAATTGGGTGTGTATTGTAATTTTTATTTTTATTTTTTTTTGTCAATTAGGAATTTTCCGGTTTTTACTTACCAACATCAAATCCAAAGAGCAGTAATTGCAACGGATCGAACGTAAAATTTAATTGAAAATGACCACGTTAATTATTTTGTTGAAAATTCTTTGTTTCGAAGATTCACTCTAGACTTCGATATCAAAAAAGTCTTAATAAACGTCTGGAACCCAACTAATACACTTATAAAATTTCGAAAAATCTTTTACTAAAATGCAAAAGCTCTTCAACTTCTTCAGCAAAAAGAGTGCTCAAGAGGCCCACCACCAATCAATACGAGAAAAAATGGAAAACGCTGAACGAATCTTCATCGACAAATATTCGGGTCTTAAAATCGGGAAAACAATCGAGATTTACGATGTTCCCATCGAGTTGAATGGAAAGCCTGAATTTATACATACTGCTCGATCAGGTGACGATCAAAAAGAAGACCTCGTGCTACTCCACGGGTTTCTTGCTGGACTGGCTTCATTCTATCCAATGATGGCTGATCTCTCCAAGCATTACAGACTCTGGTGCATCGATCTCATCGGAATGGGGCTTTCCTCCAGACCTGAATTCACTTGCACATCAACAGAAGAAACAATAGACTACTTCGTGGAGTCTCTGGAGCAATGGAGGAAACAAGTCGGACTTGAGAGATTCCACCTAGCAGGACAATCTTTTGGAGGTTATATGAGTGGGATGTATGCGTTGAGATATCCAGAGCAGGTAAAAAAACTGATGTTGATTACTCCTGCGGGTGTATCGAGAGGAGAACCGTTCAATAAAGAAACGGTGTTGTCAAATCAAAGCTGGGTCAAACGGCAGGTAACGACGAGGATGATTGATATATTTGAGAAGAAGCAGTCTCCTCATGACTTCGTCAATGGGCTCGGCATTTTAAAGGGTTCGTTATTAAAAGGATTTATTGAGGCAGCTAACTTTACAGGAGAACAGCTCGAACTTGCTTACGCTTATATCGATGGAATATTCAAGCTACCTGAGAGTACTTTGAAGTCATTGCATTACATCCTTCAGGTTCCAAGAGCCTCGGGTTGCCTTCCTCTTGAAGACGTGATGTGTGAATTGAAGATGCCTTGTGAAATTTATTATGGAAAATATGATTGGATGTGTACAAAAGGCGCTTATCGCGTATTGTCCAAAAAAGAAATAGTTGGAGATATCCATATTGTTCCAAATGCCGGTCATAAAATGAATTTGGAGAATCCAAGTTACGTGTCGAAGTTGCTTATTCAGCATAAGCTCACAGAGAAAAAAATACAAACCGACTCGTTTGCGTTCAAAAAATCTGAAAAGAAAAAGAATTCCAACTACTAGATTAAGATACTGTAGTTGTTGCTATGTTTATTTATTGTTGGACCGAAGGCATTTACTTTAGTAGGTAGCAATTAGTGATGCACGATATTTTTGCTGCACAAATAACGATGGTACAGAATAATTTCGAGTTTCGAATTGGTTAATATTAATGAAGCATTTCGAAAACATGTAAATGAATATTTCAGCTAATCAATTATGAAGAAATTCAGAAAACTTATAAGGTTCTCGTTGAATTATACGTGCTGATGATTCTAAATTCTTTAGCTTCGAAAGGGTAAATAGTGATTATTTTGACTCTTCTTTATTACGTGGGAAAAGTATTGGCATTTTTATTGGAGAGTCTTTCAAATTTTACTTCGAATCTGAAATTTTTTCGAGTAAATGTCGACCCTAACAAGTACATCAACAATGATAGTAACATCTATTGCTAATTTAATGAAGGTTGAATGAATTTTTACCTTCTTTGTAATTAAATTCATTTTTCATGCTCACGACGAACTGAGAATATGATATGATTTCCAAAGAAAAATTGTCTGCTCGATTTTTGAACTTTATTCCTGCAGACAAAGAGAGATTTGGCTCTTACTGCACATGCTTCGTCCATTGTTCCGTTTGTTTTGCAGTTAAATCAAGACGGAGTTCAACTTTGCTTTGACTACAATGCGCTGCTGGCAGGAAAATATTTTCTGGAAAATAGGAAATGTAAAGGAACACAACTTCTAATCTAGAACATGAGCGTTTTTCATTCTTGTTCAGTAATCTAACATTGTTGCAATAAATCAGGAATGCCCCTCCTTCTCGAAGAAAATCCTTCGAAATTTTCGGGTCTAAAAAATTTTACAAGATGAAAATAAATTTAAGGGTATTTTCTTTGTACGGTTTTTCCTAAATTCATTCGGATACAAAACAAAGAACTAACTTCCTTAACACTGGTAGTGCAGCTAAGTCTGTGCGGAAACATTGGGTTATTATTTTTGTTGCCTTCTAAGAATTTTAGCCATAGATTTTGCAACGAAAAATTAAATAAATTTCCTTAATAGAAGTAAAACTATTCAAATCGTCCTCTTTAGGAAGCAGTTAAAAGAAGCACGTTAAATACTTTTGGAAATTTTACCATTTTGTGGAAGTTTGAACCGCTTTGTGCGTTTGGAGACGTATTCGAGAAGCTAAATTTCTACTTTTTTAGTAAACTTCTATTCGAAAGGCCTCACTAAATAAAATCAGTAGCAGCTAAAATTGCTTTGGTCTGTATTCTTTTTCCTTATTCAGTAACTCTGATTTTGAATAATTTACTGATGGCCTACTATTTCGAACTTTTTCTTCAGTTAGGAATCAGCTTGGTAGAGATCCAGTATTCGCTTGCTATAAATCCACTCGTATTCGGCATTTACATATATATTTCGGCAAAAACATTTCATAAACATCCCAAAGAAAATTCTTACATATGGAGCATACACTTGGTAATCTGCGCGTTAACCCTGTTCTTGCAGAATTAGAGAAGGACAAATCCCTCCTAACAAGACAAGAATTCATCTGCGAATTCGAAAATACCGAGCCTATGGTGATCAAGGTCAGCGTCTACCATGGCTCAGCCGAACCCGAGAACCTCATCGGATCAACTTCAATTAAGGTCGAAACTTTGACTGTTCAAGAGAATCAGCAATTATGGTACGACCTCTACAACGGATCCAAAGTCGCCGGAAGAGTGATGATACGATTCCGATTTGATGAAGAAAACGAGGAGGACATGTCTCCAAGTATCTTCGACAAAGGTGCAATGAAGAGTCAATCCATGAGTGATCGCAGGAAGAAAAGGCAAAGTGAAGAAATCTTATACAAAATCACAATCGATGACCAAGACTCAAAACACGTCGTGTCTCTCGTGGATTAATTATTTGCTCACTGTTATCGTCATGCCTTTTTCGTTTTGTAAAAACTAGAGTAGATTTTATTGAATTAGAAGCGACATTTCCAATCGACTGTCAGAGATACATGTTAGTACATGTGTGAATACCTGTTGGCGGTGTCATTATAACTTTTATCAGAATACATTGTGCTAATTTCAATCAAATTACTGATTTCTTTTACACATGTTATCAATAAAAAACCCTACTTTGAGATCTAATGAAAGTACAAGAACAAAAAAAAAAAGAGAAGCTCTTACAATTACCTAATGTTTCGGAATATTGCGTGAACGGACTATTATTGATGAGATTTGAGGTAAAAGGAAACGATAACCTTTGAAGAGAGCACTAAAGAAACTGTATTTCGAGAAATTTCATGCATTGCGAAGCTAATTAATTCTCACGAGTTAAATTTCATTCGGTGCAAATTCGAAAAGAATTTTGAATATGCTAATTTCGGCAACTTTGAAATCACTGTATTGTGCTGTATCCAACTCCAAAAGGATCTTCAAATTCAAATCCTACTCGTTCTCGGCCGCCCAAGCTATCTAATCATACAATAACGTTTGCATTTCGAATTGCAATTTTCTGTTAATCCTAACAATCTACGGTCAAGGACCATGGAAAAAGTGATGATTGCTTGGATGGCTGGGTTTGCCGTCCGATTTAAACTAAATGATTCGAAATGGAGTTTCATTTTCATTCAATCCTCATCAAATTAAAAAATTAAAGAAAGAGCAGATTTTTCATACTAAAGAAGCGCTCAATATTGATTTTCGATAGCACTGCTTGTAAGATTAGAGGATTCTCGCATACTATTGTTAAACGTAATTTTTTTGTTTGAATACTCTATTGAGAAGAAATCCGTTAGATCTCAACATTTTTCAGTAATAACGTAAGGGCACGAGCATTCCTTTCAAATCCTCTAATGTTTGCTAATTGATCGCCTCATCAATGTTCTGCTGACAATTTAGGAAGCATTTCAGTAAAATTTTGCTCTGTGTGAGTGACTCTTTTTTTTTTTAAACTTGAGAATCACCGTTTAAACTGGCCTCTTAATCAAAAGAAGCTTATTACTTTACTCAAACGCATGAAATAGGTTATCAAGTTAAACCTAAATTAGGACGTTAGATCTAATGCGAATCTAATTTAGGACGTTCCAGTTCTTATACTTAACAGATTAATCAGAAATTTATACATTTAAAACTTCGAAAAATGATACACGAACATCTATTAACTCCCAGAGTCAGCATCCTCGAGCCACCAACCTCAAACGATCTCACGTTAAAAGAAGCAATATGGACTCTGGTACCCCCTTCTCTCCTTGGCTACCTCTTTTTCGTGTTTGAAAGAGCAGGATTAGTTACCAACATATTCTTCATGTCAAAAGACGGCAACCAAGTTGTCATCGCAGCAATGGGTTTTGGTAACACTTGGATGCTCATGTTCGCTTTGGGCTTGAGCCAATGCTTCTGCTACGGAATGTCAACGCTGATCTCACAGGCTAGAGGAGCTGGAAAAAATGAGATGTGTGGTCGCATCTTTCACAAAGGTGCCTTGATCACATTTTTCATTTTACTGGTTTACCTCGTCACTTTGTTGTGTTTGAAACCTTCTCTGAGAGCTCTCGGCTACGACCCACTTCTCATCGATGGAGCTCTAAGCTACACATGTTGGATGCTTCCATCACAAATTGGCTCAATGGTGTTCACCGTGTTCCGAAACTTCTGTGCAGGCCACCAGGTATTCAATGTGCCTGTGTATATTCAAGCTGCATTTACGATATTCGAAATCTTCACTTCATATATCTTGGTGTATATTTTCGACTTCGGCTTCCCCGGCCTCGGTTTTAGTAGAGGTTTCAGCGAAGTGGGACGATGTATCGTCCTCTTCTACTACATGCGAAAATCCGAAGAGTTTAAAGAAACCCTGATCGGGATTGATGGCGCTTCATTCGACGGACTCTGGAAGCAGACCAAATACCAGTTCTATACAGGTATGGTCAGCTACGTCGAATACTTCGCCTTCTCTTGCGCTGAAGTCATTACGGGATACCTCGGTATCGTTGAATTCGATGCTTCGTTTACCTACGTCACGATTATGATGTTCTTTATCAATATCCCAATCGCTATTCAGCAACCGGCGGGTTCCTATATTGGGAACGCAGTCGGAGAAGGAAGCTTGAAGAAAACAAATCTGTATATCAAGGCGTCTAACATATTCATGTTCTCAGTTTGCGTTGCTTGCGCCTTGAGTATTGGAGCTTTTTCACGACCGCTTTCAGGACTCTTCCTTGATGATCCCGTGATAAAAGAGAAGACTCGCCAGTTACTGGTTATGTATATGTTCTTTCTGGTTACGGATATCGGACAGATGCAGTTCCCGATCATTTTAAGATCGCTAGGAAAGGAGGCTATTTCGTTTAAGATCATGTTCATGACCGATTTTGTTATTGGAGTACCGCTTGAACTCATCGGTGGAATTGTTTTGGGAGGAGGAGCAATGGGAACGTGGGTGGGACTGCAGATTGGCTACTTCCTCAATTTCTCTTGCCAATTGTATTATTTCCTGAAAACTGACGTTGCTCTAAGTATCCGCGAGGTCCACAAGACTTTATCAAGCCATGAAGAAACCTATGACTGCGAGAAGACCGAGAAAGGTGTTGAAATTGAATTAAGAGATTTCTAGACGGAATAAATCTCATTCCCCCTTTTTTTTTTAGAATTTGAGAAGTTTCACGCATACATATCTATCGTAACTATATTTAACTGAAGCGTGTCGTTGTTTAAAGATGGATCTCACTTTTTGGTTTGTTTATGTTTATTCAGTGATTTCAAACTAAGCATGACTGGGTACCAATTAGCCGGACCAATTATTTCAAACTCGTTATATTCCATTACAACAATATTTTGACATTTTCTTCGTATTTAAAACTCATGCGCAAATCCAGAATTCAGCAAATATTGTCTCTTTTTATACATGTAGACGTTGTTTCTCGAGATCACTGGTTCAAATGAAGATAGATTCTTCTCGAGTTTAACAATTTAAACAAACCCATTCTTACATTTCTGATCCTCAATGAGACAATCCATCTAATTGGTCGATGTGACAAAATAAGGGTTTGAGATTTATTTTTATTGGCTACATTTGATTACATCTATCAAGATATGACGCAAGAGCACCTACTAACACCTGAAGGCAGCTTCCACAGCAAAGAACATCCAAGTGACGTTACCCTCAAAGGAGCGATATGGGCATTAGTTCCTCCTACTATTCTCGGTTATCTGTTCTTCACGTTTGAACGAATTGGCCTGGTATGCAACATCTTCTTCATGTCAAAAGACAACAACCCCATTATCATCGCAGCAATGGGTTTCGGAAACTCATGGATGATAATGTTCGCTTTAGGATTAAGCCACTGCTTTTGTTTTGGAATGGCAACTCTCGTCGCGCAGGCCAGAGGAGCTGGAAAACACGCATTATGCGGTCGCATCCTTCATAAAGGTGCTCTGATAGCATTGATCATATTCCTTCTTTATCTTTTCACTTTGGTGGTGTTTCGACCAGCTCTAAGCTACCTCAAATACGATCCGCTTCTCATAGACAGCACTCAGAGCTACACATTATGGATGCTTCCGTCTCAAGTGGGTTCCATAGCATTCACCTTGCTGAGAACGTTCGCTCAAGGCCATCAAGTGTTTAACATGCCTGTGTACATTCAAGTTGCGTTTACTGCGTTCGAAATCTTCACTTCATACATCTTCGTCTTTATTTTCGACTACGGATTTGCAGGGTTAGGGTTTAGCCGAGGTTTCAGTGAGGTGGGACGAACGGTAGTGCTGTTCTACTATATGCGAAGATCTGAGGATTTCAGTCTCACTTTAACCTGGTTTGATGGCGCTTCATTAGAAGGACTCTGGAAGCAGCTAAAATTTCAGTTTTACACTGGAATGGTGAGCTATGTTGAGTACTTCGCTTTCCTATGCGGTGAAATAGTGACAGCGTATCTTGGCGTTATTGAATTCGATGCCTCATTTACTTACATCACAATTGCAACTTTCTTAGTAAATATCCCATGTGCCGTCCAGCAACCTGCTGGATCGTTCATTGGGAACGCTGTGGGAGAACGAAACCTGCATAAAACTAAGCTGTATATTAAGGCAGCGAATATTTTTATGTTCTCTTCTTGCGTGGCTTGCAGCTTAGCCCTTGGAGCACTTTCAGGCCCGCTTTCAGGATTCTTGCTTGATGATCCGGTCATTAAAGAAAAAACTCGTCAGCTGCTGTTAATGTACATGTGCTTTACAGTAACGGATATGGGACAAATGCTGTTCCCAATCATGTTAAGATCTCTTGGAAAAGAAGCTCAGTCTTTCAAAATAATGTTTCTAACAGATTTTGTAATTGGAATTCCACTTGAGTTCATTGGAGGAATTGTTCTAAATGGGGGAGCATTAGGAACATGGATAGGACTTCATATAGGATACACTCTGAATTTCACTGCTCAATTGATATATCTGTCTAAAACTGACATTAGCAAAGCAATCATCGACGTTCACAAAACTCTAGCAAGTCATGAAGGTAATGATGAGAGTGGAAAAGTCGTTGAAGTCGAATTAAAAGACTTCTAAAGAGAAATACCGAATTATTTTTTCGCCATGTGTGTATGGGTGTATGTGTAAATTTTTTTCCCTCTCTCTCAATTTTGAGAAATTGTATGGATTGATAAACGTTTTCTTTTTTATGATTCAAGTATCTGCTTATGACGTCTCGAATGTGAGAGCTTGATAATGTTTATTTCGAAATATTAGCCAAGCAAGGCACTATACAGCTACAGTATAAAAAGTCATCACATGAATGTTACCAAATTATGGATTTCTCGAGTCCTTTTCGTTAGAAAAGGGCAATCTCAATAAATTTATACTTTCTCGCTTAAGAAATGGACAAAGAATATTAATTGTCTGTAAGATTCTTTCATTAGATTTCTTTTGGAGGTTATTTGAGAGAGCTGAATCTTACATTTTACCTTTGAAATTTATTACATACAAGATAATATCTATCCACACAAAAAAACAGCATTACTATCAGGAACAACCAACTGACCTCACATTGAAAGCAGCGCGATCTTATTCTGGGTTCCTCTTAGTCCATCTCAATTATTTGATGGGGTTGGAATGTATTATTTACTAAGTCTTGAAATTTATTAATATTTAAAAGTAACTCGTTTCAGAGTTATCTTTAAATTAACTGGTGTTTCAAACTACGACAGTGAAAATTTCGAAAATCTGTTTGTTAATCTCTATTTTTGCGTCGGATTTCCTTTTTGGGCTTTGCCAGTGTTATTAAAGTATGATTGTGTCCTCACGCCATCAATAACAATTCATATTCTTCTGGACATTACTCACGATGGGTTCTTATCTAGAGCCCTAAAGTGCGCAATCAAGTATGATAATTATCAATCATTTGATTATTCCATATTATTGGCTGAAATTATTTCTTATGATACGATTTCTTCCTATAATTTCTCATAGATCTTCGAATACAAATCCTCTCTATCTGCTGAGAGAATGTATTCTTCCTATCTCGTCATTGTTATTCCTGATCTTGACCAAAAGAATATTTTGTTTGGTTAGCAAAATACAAACATTGAAAGAGCTGCTTTTCTCTCTTAAATCTCGAATCAGAATTTGAAATTTGATAAGTATGAGAATTTTAGTTTTCTGCCTTGAAAGTATATTCCAACTTCTAGAGAAAAGCTAAATATCCTTGCCTTCTTCTTTCTATTTACCATCCCTCGATTTTTTTCTTTAGAGAGAGAAAGAGTTCTCTGATATCAGCAAACTTTTCAACAAAATCGTATCTGCTGCCCTCATTTAGCTGCTACATAGTCCTATTTTAGGATCAAAGTATCCTCATACATTCGCGAGTTATTAGAGCTTTAGGAGAGCAAAATAAGAGGACCCTTCCATTTCAATTTCCATTGCATTTCTAAACTTTTATTTTATTTTTTCTCTCATTATATAACTTCTTTACCAAAATTTTTATGTCGCTCCTCAGTCCTTTGTGTTAGGAGTGAGCTACTTCTACTATTGTATTTGTAATCAAGCACTGCCAGGTACCATATAGAGTTCCAACTGCAAATATAACATTAATCCTTTTAATATTGCACATGTTTTTGTACGCATTTGCTTCCGATGACTTTCCTGGCATTAGATACTTCTTGCATATTGGCTTTGCTTTGATTTATTACTCGATATGACTTTTGAGTGTACTCTTCAAGGAAATCTTTGATGAGCTAATGAGTTTCTTGAGAAATAAAAAATTAGAAATGCAAGGTCGAGGGATGGCAATGATAAATGCATTATAATTATAAAGAATTCAATTTTCTAAATGAATTTCTCAAAAATATAAATAATCTAATCCCAGTTTGAATTATTCTCATCCTCCGTTCTCTGTGAGTAAACTCTCTATTCCTTTAACAGATTCACTTAGGCATCTTATACAATAAAATTTGACATATTTCTAGAATAAAGTCGAAGAAACAGTAATATGCTTAGCTTTGATTCTAATTTTGAAGAGTGCAAAATTTAATTTTGATGTTTTCTGCTAAAAAATGCGAGTTTTTGAGCACTTCTGCTGCTGAAGAGGCTTGATCTGAGGGTCTTTACTCTTCCATTGATTACAAATAGAGACATAGGTTTGCATGATTTAATTATATCAAAAGAGCTTCAATCGGATCACCCTTCAAAGCGTTTCTCAATAGCTAAGGATCTCCTCGTTCCTTGTATCAGCAGAATTGGCATTTTGAGCTAATTAGGTGATTGAAAGATGATATAGAACTAGGATTTATTTCCAGAAAAAAAAAGCTTCATGTTCCAATATCTTAACTTCTATCTCTACAACTTTATTAAATTAGCAGCGAGCTAAGAAACGAATTTATTCTTTTCAACTTCTTACTGTGATAAGTCCATGTTTCTGATGGAAGCGCGAGATTCAATTCCGAAAAACAAAAAAGAAACGGTAGAGATACATTTTTTCTTAATTTGAACCGAATTATATGTCCTAATTCTCATTAATCTATCCCCTTGCTGCAAACTTTCTAAACATCGGGGCTTTTTTCTCGACAAGGAGCAACAAACGAATCTTTTAGGAGTAATTTCAAACCTTAGAAAATTTAATGCACTCTCGAGCCAACTAAAACAGTGGAGTATCTTTGTGGGTACTAACAGAAGGCTTCAGACAATGTTATCTAAGTTCTGGGAGTTATTAGCGCTGCGTCGGCCTTACTGGCTGAATTATAGGCATTAATTTTAGCTTTGTTAGCGAACACATCTTGAGCTATTTAATCGGATTGAGTCATGAATTTAGTAAAAAACAAAGCTCATCAAACTCGAATTAATCATTGGTATGCCTAAAATAGAAAAAATGTTCACTTTACTCTTGGCTGTGAGTATTTGTCTCCTCCAGCAACCCGCAAATAGCCTAGATCTGTTTGTTGACTCCACAATCTCCCAGCAAACTGGAGATACCTACCCTACTCTCAAGGAAGCTGTTCAAGCCATCTATGACCCTGCTACGCAATCCCTCATAGAAAACAACAACACTATCACTTTGAGAAGCAATACTGCAGGCACGACCCAATCGCTTCCGAACTTAGTCCTGAACCAAGCAGGACAAGGGGGAATATCAATCATTTTTGAGAATCCTCCTTCAGAATTAACCTCTGCTGCTGACTGTGCTTCGCTCCCTTCTTTGGAACTTTCAGGCCCAGGCGGTTCAACAATCTTTCTCAATGGACTTGATTATTTTTTCTTGCAAGGCCTCAGCGTCAACATTTTCGTAGACCTTGCAACTCAGCAATTTGAATCCATGAGAAATGTAACCTTCGACCACTTTTGCCTTCAGACAAACATTGTTCCAAGTTGGGATCCCTCTCAATGGTGGATCCGATTTCTATTTTTTTATCGTATTACAAATCTTACTCTCAGCAATGCGGTAGTGGACGCAACGCCCCCAGGTCAAGTCGATATGATCGATTGCATGTTTACCACGCTTCTAAATGTGAGAGAATTCAATGTCTTCAGCTATCATAACGATATCACCGGATCCTCGATGTTCAATATCAGGAATCATGCTGAGTTGCCAGATCAACACCTCCTAATCAGAAATTTTTGGGCAGACTGCGCATATCATTCTCAACAAATCCGAGCACCTTTTGAGACTATGGTGATAAAATACGTTCTCCTCCAAAATATCGAACTTGCAAATTGCAAATTACCCATCAGGGGTCCAGTTCTAGCAGTCAGAGATTTCGAGAACGCGACTATTCAATATATGACCTTTAAAAATTTCATCGGTCCGCAAACAGATGATGTTCCCTTCTGGCTGATCGATTCTCCTAGATATGCCTTGTTTGAAAATTTTTACGTGTATAACTTTACGATAACTAGCCCTCTCAATTACCAGGGATTCGATTTCTTCGCTACTTCAGAGGGGATAAGCCCCACAGTGATAATGAGAAACTGGACTTTCGAAGATTTCACAATGATTGGTCGAGACGCATTATTCTCACTATATCCTCCTGACTATATCCCTGGTCAGAATGTCCGGATCGAAGGTCTAACTGTTAAACGCTCTACCTTTGTTGGAACAAACGTAATCATATTAAAACCTCCTACATTTACCAGCCGACAGGCAATAACGAGCACAACTCCTTATTACATCACAAATCTAACCGTCACAGACTGCAGCTTCAACTCCTCTACTATGTTGGCTGTTCTGAATTTTCCCACAGATATTACTGGGTATACAATAGATATGTATTACGTTGAGATGTCCAATATAGTGATAACAAATAACGTATTCTGGAGCACGGGCGAGGTGAACGTAAACGAATTGATTGGTTGCCAGCTCAGAGTCTTCAATCTAACCATGGATAATAATACAGTTTCGCGCTGTTCGTTCATCAAAACAGCACTTCGAGTAAGCAGTCTATTTTTTGCAAATTCAGTCATTACGAACTTAAAACTCACTGAGAGGGCGAGTTTTCTGGATTATTCACTATCACAAACAGAGTATTTTCTATTGGAACCATCATTCTATGGTACTTACACGATGTTGATAGAAGAAAGACCTTTTATGTTGATTAACAGCACGTTTGATAGCATCAATTTAAATTCCAAGTCATCGCTGATTCTAATCAATAATCCCACGATTATGATGATAAATAATACATTTACAGGGATAAATTCGCAAAACTCTAGAGTAATCAGCATTGGTAAATTTAAGCCACCAGTCCAGAAGCCTACAGGGTATAGTTATATAGTTTCTCCCGACGTACAAGACGCGATACTTGTGGATTTACAGGCTCTGAAAACGTTGTTTCGATCAATAAGAGTTTTAATGTCAGAATATGAATATTCAGATCCGATCGCTCTCTATTTCGTCTACGCAGAAAATAATACCTTTACCAATCTCGTATCTACTGATGACACTTCAATTCTCGGCATCTCAAATCTACAGCTTGAATCGACCATCGTAGGTCTCTTCAGCTGTTCGTTCACCAATATAACAATCAGCTCCATCACAGCTTTTAATCTTTTGTCGTTTTCCGAAGTGTATCAGATTATTCTTCATAGCACATCATTTGTGGACATAACCGGTGGAAATTACGCACTAGCAATAAGTACTGAAATTCTCTACACGCTCCACTTACATGGAAACCGTTTTGAGTCAATTCGAGATATTGCTGGATATAACTTTAAATTTTCGATATGCTACGACGTTGCCATATTAGAGGATCAATGTGCGAATATCCAGATCAAAAGCACTTGGATATACCTATACTGTGCTTACTCAGAAGGTGGTCTAAACTTTCAGTCCTTGGATTACACTGATACAATCATAACTTTGAGTCATCAGGAGATGCTATCTATCTATTTCTTCGAGATTCAAATAGAACAGGTCGCAAGGATAAGCACTTCCCAAAACGTGTTATTCAATGGAACAAAATTCAGTAATATAATCACAGATAAAGCGCGGCAAGGGTTCGTTCAAGATGTCTTTAGAAGTCCGACTATCCTTCTCACTCTCAGCAATTCTGCAGTGAGTATAATAAACAGTCAGTTCTATAATCTATCAAGCTTACCAGATGATAATATCATCGGAATATCAGCCGTGAACATTACTTTCACAAATTGTAGTGTGAGCAATCTGAAGTTTAATGAAATCTCAGGAGCGATCTATCTGATCTTTTCTAATCTAATAATTGATAGCTCTGTTTTTGAGGAAAACTCTAGGCCAATTGATGGCGTTGGTGAGCTTCTGAATCTAGTAAGTCCAGATGTAGATGTACCTCAGAACATCGTCATTCAAGAAACAACTTTTAGAACTAACGTGGCTTCATTGATAATTGTTCAAGGGTCCGAGGTAAATTTTGAAATGAAGGATTGCTTTTTGACAAACAACTTTCCTCAATCATCTGGATCGATTTTCATGACAAGAATCAAAGATTCAAATCTTTCTTTCAAGAATGTAACTTTCCACTATTCGGAAAGCGCAAATAACGAAGAGGTCGAGTACGTTTATGATTTTCTTCTAGTGTCAGAAGTTACCACGCCCGTCAGTATTAATTTTGATGACTGTAAATTGGAAATTACTAAATCATTGGTTGCAGGGGATCTTATAGTGCTGGAGAATAAACAAAAAATCAATCTCAGTATTACAAAGTTAACATATCACAATATGTCTACATCTCAAGAACTGCTCTCTTACGGTATCCTGCGTGCTGATAATAACATTAACGCGGTCCTGGATCAAATAGGAGTGGAGGAGTTGCTTCTAAGTAAAAATTCTCTTATTTCTATCTCTTGCTCTCAGTCTTCACCAACATTTGGGGAAGTTAAAGTTACAAACAGTACTTTCAAGCTGCTAAATATGTCGGCCAGCAGTAGCATCTTCTATGTCTCCACAGATTCTGACCAGAAGGACACTTGTGCACTTACTCTTTCGTTGAGTCAGGTGAATTTTTCGAATATCATTTCATCAGATGCAGGACCTATATTCCAAATTTCTACTTCCAAGCTCATAGGCGCCAGCAGCAGTGATTCGAAAGTCATGAAAGTGAGTGAGTGTAATTTCCAATCTTTAAAATCTAGCAAAGGAGCGGTTTACTATGGAAAACATCTTCAGAATTC
>ENA-UOTZ01000438-UOTZ01000438.1-compost-metagenome-genome-assembly--contig:-NODE-438-length-35129-cov-8.262182_pt1 | contig 35129 bp, 18 predicted proteins | sample MGYA00238144_ERZ746983 | MGnify/ENA primary metagenome ERZ746983 (study PRJEB28759, sample SAMN06268863) | compost metagenome | isolation source: single cell | place: USA: California, Emeryville, Joint...
TCGCAGAGAAGGATGCATATCCTGCTGAAATGTTTTGGTACGATTGAGTTCGAGAAACGGCGATGTCCATCGAAAAATCATCCGACTAAATAAGCTTTCGCTCAGGTAGGTTTGGCTACTTTGAGGCTGTGACCTCAAAGGAGGCTGAGCTTCAATTAAAGAACGTGATTCTTGCATTGTGGCTTGGCTATTTTGTTACTTAAAGAAGATATAAAAATTCCTGAATTTGTTTGTATTTAAATTCGAACTAGCCAATTAAAACTGTAGCTTGATCAGAAGGAGCCAAGATTGGATTTAAAGAGGCTTTAATTCCTCTAATCCAATAGAAAATGGAAACGTTTCAGGAGACCGAGATCAAATATTGACCAGATTTTTCGATTTATATCACTAGTTGTATAACCGAGGAAATAATGCTTTAATTTTTCGCTTTCTTTCGGATTAGGTTAGGTAAGGTAACCCTCAAAGCTGATGATAACACCCTATGTTATTAATCGAACAGAATTGGTTATGATATACGGTCCTGCAGACCATTTTATCCTGAGCTCTATGATGACGTTTCGAAATGGTGCTTTGAGGTCTGAAGCAGCTGAGAAGATCTAACTCATAAATTGATATTGCTAATAGTATAAATCTTGAAATGAATATACTTGTAAACGGATGTCCAGGAAAAATAATTTTCCAATCAGTCCGTTCCTATCCATTAACACTACGCATTTTGTGATAAAATTATTTTCAGGGAACATTTTCAAGATCTATTAAAGTCGAAAGAGCTACTTTGAATTAACTCATCGATAAAATCAAAATATGAAGTTATATATAAACACAATCGAAAAATAATTATCTTTTATTGATTCTTGAGGGTCCATTCCTTTAACTTTAGATTGAATCAGTTTCATTGTGATTTATTCGTGGGTCTTGTTAGTGGTTTTCTGACAAGGGATTCAATCAACCGCAAATAATTTTCTGACCACCCTCTAAATTGCCATTGATTTATTTTTCCTTAACATAATTTCAAAAGAACAATTAATGAGAATACTTTCAATGAACATCTAAACGCCCAACTCCGTCCCTGCCGTAGATCTCGTCCAACAGAAATTCCTTTCAACAGGTGACCTCTGAAACGCAGACCAGCAAAGAAACAATCTTATTGTAGTTTACTATAGATTAATGAATCATTGGCAAGCATGAATAGCTTATTAAGATGCTGATATTTTTGAATTGAATTTGATGTGAATAGCACTCCTACTAACGGCTGCAAATAACAAAACATGATAGGAGCTGCATTTCATATGCTATGACCTTTTTCACAAAATATTGGCAGAAGTACCGCTATGTCCAAAATCTTCAATCGCTTCTTTCAAAACTCGACTTTACACTCTGGAGAAATATTGTTGATATTGTTTTCATAATCGATTTCAGCCTCTTTGACCTATAATAAAATATGACTCGAGATTCAAAAGATGAATCAAATACAAGATCTGGATCCATTATTATCTCCGGAATCTGAACTTTCGGAAACTCTACAAGCTTCAAATCAGGATCACTATTCAAATTAGAAATTATTCAAAATAAATTCCCTGGTGTACTCTCTGAGTTTTCTGAGAAGAGAGAGAAATGGTAGCTCAATGTGGTAGTTCGCTTTTGCAGAGATTTCAAAATATTGTAAGTTCTTCTTTTTGTGAAAAACGACCTGCTTCGACTTGATTTTACGGTCTTCTCGATCAATCTAATATCAAATTTTAAAATAATAATCATTTATTTGTCATGTAGTCTTCTAACTTTGCTCGCAACCAACGCAATCGGAATGTTTTCACAAACTCTCATGATATCTTTGTAATAAATAGGAGTATTCTTATAGCTGTGTCTCCAAGTAGCATCGAACATAATTATGGCACAATGTGCGCCCATATAATATCCGTCGCGAAGCCCACCAAATTTTTCAGATCCACCTGTATCTCGAACATTGACTTGAATAATACCGTGATTCGTGTTCAGTAGGATGGGTCTAATTTCCAGCCCGATGGTTGCTGAAAAAATTAAAACGCTAGGTTCAAATGCATAAGTAGAGAGCTTCTACAATAAATCTTCATGCCGAACTCCTCAGGTGCAAATCGTCTCACAAATGTAGTCTTGCCAACGCCTCCATCACCAGCAAGGATCAAATCATATATCGCGGTTATTGGCGGATTTACTAACTCAGTTATCTCAGAATACGTCGTTTTCAAAGGAGATTCATTTTCTTTTGAAGTATACTCAGGAATTAGCCCTCTAGGCTTTGGTTAGAATATATCTGAAGCAGAGGTTTTGAATAATTATTTTACAATCATGTTTGTGTCCTTAAATGGAATTCTGACAAAAGATAGCAACAAAAAAAGGACTGTCGTATCTTTATTCAAAAGAATTTGGCAAATAAAATAGTATTGATTGATTTAAAAGGAACTGTGAAGTAAATTCTGACAGAAAATTTTAACGGATACCGGATGCGTGGATGCTGCCACAAGGCTGCAATATCTCTAATAATGATGAACAAATAGATACTCCATAAGAAAAGAGTATTTCTTATAAAGTTGGAGGGAAAGAACAAGAGCGTTTGGGATATACAAAGATAAATATTGTCTGAGTCAACTGAACAAGTTTTTTACAAAGATAAATATTAACACAATGTGAATTTATTCTGAACTAACTAACCCTAAATTGCTTTTTGCTCTGAAATTGGATCAATGATTATCACCTAACAACAGGCCTTCAATGTTTGTGGAGCCATTTCCCTTTTTTATTTGGTTTTTGAATTCAGTTCTGAAAAGAAGCAATTAGTTATTTACAACTTCGACAAAATGTCCTACGAATAAAGCTGTGGTTTAAGAATCGTTCTAATAAATGAAACCAATTTCTTGACAATTTATCATTAGGTTCAAGCATTAATCGGATCCTATTTGTTCATGATTAAGTATTTTGAAAGATTAAAAAACGATAAAAATGAAAACCAAATCGAGACTCGAACTAGTAGAGGAAAGATCCGAATATGATTATTGTTTTGTTTTTTTTTCTTCCACAGAATTTGAAATCTGATGTTGAAATGAAATAAAGTTGAACAACATGTTTCTTAAATCAGTATCATAGTGGAAAAGACTGAAAAGATCCATGAGAATGATCTCTGAATATGAAAATTGGATGGATAAAATTTGGTTATCTGCTTGTAGTTTTTTTTTTTCTCCCAAAAACGTTTGAAAGGAGGGAGAGGTATTATTCTCTCGGTCTTTATTCTTGGATGAGGAATAGGCAAGGCAGAAAGAGAAACTAAACTATGTGTGTAGAAAAATCGCTTTAAGCCTGAATTGGATTTAATAAAAATGTATATTACTTCACACGTTGAAAAACTTCCCAATTTTCGTTATCAATTCTGAGTGAGAATAAATATTTCTGATTTTAATAATCAGAACAGAAAATCGTGAATTTCACATCACAAAACCAAAACAAGTATTTGTTACAGCTTTGAATGCTTTTAATTCCTTCCATGAATCCTAAAACTCTCAGTTAGATAGTGAAGGCCTGGCTGAGAATAAGGAAAGAGAAATAGCGTTCTTAGATGACTCACCTGAAACAACAATGAGAATCTAAAGAAAACCTTAGAATATCTATTTCTAATCTTAAACTCCTTTGAGAAAAATAGCAAATTATAGTTCACAGCTCAAATGTAGGTAGTATTTGTAACAAAAATCTTCCATTCTCTGTCAATTACCAGAGAAAAGCTTCGAGAAATAGGAAATGAATTACGTTTATAGAATTTTATCATCACTTTTTCGACTCTTCTCAGAAAAAATTCACAACTACTCCATAAATTAATAAGAACCCCAAGGAGCTGGCCGATGTGATTCGTTGAAATTCCTTGTTACAAATCATTGAGCTTGATTTCCACAAGACAAACAGAATATACAACTTACTGCTCTTGGCAAAGGTCAAATAAGAAAGAAAAATACAGGATTTAGTACATATTCTTGGGAGTTAAACATGGCACTAGGAGAATTATCTATTTTCGCAAAGCAATCGGATTATTTCACTATCAGACCGGTAGTTTACTTTGATATCGTACCATTCCTGGCCTCAAGTTATATTTAATGCGGATCTTAAATTAAAATCTCAATATTAATTTTCATATCTATAACTAATCTGATGATCCGAAAGAACGAAGTATTAAGACAAGCTCTCCAAAGAGAGACGCTCAAATACTACGAAAGCTACACCTACAACGTAAAACTCCGCCTTTTACTCTTCTAAACAGGCATTGTAGTCCACAATCTCAGAAGCCATTTTGGAGTATGAAAAAAGTGGCAAAACCACAGAGGATGAGAACAAGGTCATTGAAACCTTCGAATTCCACACAATGAAGAAAGTCTACGCTTCAGCCTGCCTCGATATGATGGCGACCGACGAGAACATGCCCTCTACCCTCAAAATAATGGACTTGTTACTCTGCGTTGAAGAAATAGCATTAAGCAGATACGAAAAACTTGAGGATCAAACCTCACAATACGTCGAATCACCTGACAAGTTCGATCAAAATAAGTTTGAGGAAGCTCTTGATGAATATGAGGTGTTTTTCGAGAGAGTTGCTGACTGCATGCTCAGAATCGTTATGCCTTATAAAGGCTGGCACCAGAGTCACCTCTCGTGGATTCTGTTGAAATATATGATGTATCATTCCAGAAGCGTGCGAGTCGACTTGAAGATTCATCAAATGATGCGAAACATCCTAGGACAGATGAATATAGACGATGAACTTGGATCATTGCAACAAACCACAGCCAGTCCGCTATTGAAGGCAGTAGCCACGTTCAAGACTTTCGCTGAGCTTATCCGAGTAGGCTTGCACCTTGTCCAGTTCGACGCAACCAAATTCATCCAAAAAATCGCGAAGGCTCGAAAAGAAAAGAGCTTGAAAGAATTTCTGCAAGATTTAAACAGCGTGCTTGCGTATATGCCGAACGCCCAAATCTACCAAGGCAATATCCAAAAGTACAATGAAATTTTCGATGACAAGGATCTTCAGAAGAAAAATTTCAAATTGACATGCACTTGGCTATGGAAGGAAATTTTTCCAACGAATGATAGCTCTGATGAGGTGATTAATAACAGTGGTATTCATGAGCTGATTGGCTACTTCAAATTGCTGCAACTCATCTTGAACGAAGAAATTAGCCCTGAAGGAATAATGTCTCTCATGTATACGGAGTATACCATCGCGGGTAATGAATTCATAAAAACGAGAAATTAATAATAATTTTCACAATGGTGTAGGAATTTTTGACTTTTACGTCATGTCAGGAGGGCAAAACATGGAGGCAATGCCAGCGATCAGGAACGCTTGTGTGCTTGAAATGAAGAGAGCAATTCTGTGCTCGCAAGACCCCAAGAGCCTAGTAAGCACTGATTTTGCGCTGCTTGTCGAGGGTATCGTAGGAGTCTATTGCCTGAACACATTTCACTTTGCTTATCTGACACATCCGGCCGCTCAGCAGTATAATCTCACGTTTTTTGTCAAGCATTTTCTGGATACGATGTTCTCGCCATATACGAATCAGCTCGTGATTCTTCTATGGAATATCCGAAGGACGCACAAAGAGGTCAAGACTACAAAATCAGGCTCGAAATTAGTGTGGAATGCGCCCGAAAGCATCTATTATGTCCACCTTATCGCGCTCTTACAAATTATCGATGAGTTTCAGATGACGAAAGTGATGGTCGTGCAACAAGGAAACATAAATAACATTGTCTCGAGATATGAGTATGTCAGACCAGAATTACTCAAGCTGCTAGAAGAAGAATACCTCGACGCGCTCAACTCTGGTTTGGAGAGCTATGGAATGATCTATTGGTCCAAGTTCATACTCTACGAATTTAAATGGAAAATGGCAGCGCAGGATGTCCAAGGATTCTGCAGAGCAGCCATTAGAATTTTCGAAAACATCATTGAGAAAATATTTAACCTCGAGAAGATGGTAACTCCAGCCTTGAAAGAGTCGCTAAATACGGACCCCTCTCGCGAAAAATACGTCTTGCTGAATCTTCATTCATTGATAGTCACAAACATCATTATGATTATCTGCTCGAACGAATTCGCTGAGAGCGGGCTCAAAGAGAAAATCGTCAATACCCTGCAACTTGACACCGTTTTGAAATTTTTCGATGAAATGCGAGCCAAAGTGTCTCCTAAAGAAGACGAGTTAACTTTTAAGGTTGCTTGCTACTACTATGGGTTCTACTTCGGAGTCTGCTCCTACATTCAAGGTTCCCGACTTACAAAAAATAAAGAAGATCTGATCCTCACCATTCCACAATTCGAGAAACTAATGGAACTCGCCGTCTTATACACTCATCCTGGCCTTCTATTTTCTGACGTCCTGTCTCAGCTTCCGACTCAAATCACAAATGCTGGGAAAAATAGAGCTGACTATCTCCGGTCGCTGCATGCTAGTGGGTTCATGGAATATTTATGCAGGGAGGTATATTTCGACTTCAACACTGGAGAGTTGGTGCAAATGGACACTCAACCCGATATCGTAAGCTACGAAGAAGTGAAATTCGAAACGTTCAAGACATACCTGTACGATCAGATGATTGAAGACAAAAACTATGCCCAAGTAAACAAGGTAATAAGCATTTACAGAGAAAAAGTGATCGAAGGTGAAAAGATTGTCAAATCTCGCCTTTTCAAATTCCAAGAGATTCATGACGTTGAGAAATATCGTTGTGTCTCGGACTTCTGGCTCTATAGCCTCGATGTCAAATCGTTTATTCAAGCGCTTGATGACCTGTTCGCCCAGGCGAAAACCAAAGGGTTTGAAAATGAGCCAGAGGCTCAAGGCTTGATGAAAACTCTGCAAGAGTCTCTCATCACTGTTTTGGAAGTATTTACCAGTCTTCCTTTGGTGAGTCGGGATCCAGCTATTGCCAAATTCTTGATAAATCTCTTGAATCACGTCAACACCGAGAATCAAATGGAATGTCTCAAGATCATTAGAACAGCTGTTCTCTCTCACTTGAATCCAGAAAACCACACTCTCGTCGCTACGAAATATCAAGCTATTTCACAAACCACAACTTCGAAAAAAGAATTCAAGCTTTCTGAGTTTCTAATAGAGATCATCTATGGAAAAACTCAGTCCAAGGATCTGCTGAACTACTTCCAGCTCGAGTCCCTAGTTTCCTTCTTTGAGGCGTTGGATTATAGTCTCTCTCTGAAACTGACAAATAAAATCAAAGATAGCAAACTCCTCGCTGAGGACTTACAGACTTTGCTAAAACTATGGAACTCATTCCACACTGATGCAAATTTGCTTGCAACCTCTGGGAAGAACATCCAAAAGGTCGCCAATAAGCTATCCCAGCACTATTTTAGCTTTTTCAATCTGTGCTACGATGGGGCGACTGAGACGATATCCAAGATACTTCTAGAAAACCTTGACCAGGCTGTGAAGAGAAGCAAAGACTCCACACAACGAGAAACAAGTCTGATGGAAGTTTCAGAGGCGTTGTTCACTGCAACCGCTTTGATAATGAACTTCATCCAGCACTACACGCAGCAGACAGGCGCAGGTAGCCTGACGAAAGAGCTCGGGACCATCATCCGAGGGTTTTTGAGCAAGAAGGGATTCATGAGCTTAGTTATGGAAGCAATCGCGTCTTTGGAGGAATTAAATGGACATCTATTCAAACAAGTCTCAGGAAAAGACCAGAAAGTCGAAGAAAAGGCGGCTAAAGCAGCTTTAATCCAAATACTCTCAGCGAAAAATGAAATAAAGGCGTTCTTTGATACTTTGGATAATAAACAGGTCCTAAAAGAGGGATTCATTCGCAGTTTATTCCCCGATACCGACGAGCACTCTCAAATGTCTCAATTAAGAGCTACCTTCTTCCAAGAATTACTTGAAGGGACTGCTCATCTAGTCCAATTGAATACCGAGACTCAAGATTTAGCTTCAGATAAAGACATTGCTGCAGTACATCAGCAAGAGATTGACAGCGTCTTGAAGTTCGAGACGGAACTTATGAATTTAGTCTTCTTTTCGACTGTTGAGAACCCTCTCAAGCAAGAAATGATAGATTACTTCTACCAGAAGATATTCCTCTCGCTTTTGAAGTTCAGCAAAAGCGTACCCAGCGCAGACGCGAGAAAATCTTGCACTCTCTTAGCCAAATTCTCAACTCTCAAACAAGAAGCCCTTGAGGTTATCTTCACTGAAATCGATACATATAAGAAATCATTTGAGATGCTGGCGAATATGGAAGCAACCGCTCTGAGAGCCATGGTGAAATCTGAGATGAGTGCGACGGAGTCAAAAACACCGGATACCACGAAAAATTTCACTGATATCATCTGTGCTTTGGTCAGAAATTATAATCAGATCGCTGGTATCTTGAACAGCAATATGGAAGCCTTGGTGGATCGCTCTTCATCGCTTGCTGAGATCAATATTACGATATCCAATAGACTGTTTGAATGTCTGCAAGGCTTCAATGCTGAAGAACTCCATACTTTCCTGAAGAAGAGACTTTCTGAGAGTGACTATAAGTCTTTGTGCAAGTTCGCTTTTGAAGCTGTGAGCAACTCAAGCTCTATCTTCCAAAAGATTCTTAAAAATGACGAGCCAGTCAAGATTAAAAAGGCCGTCAATGAGCTCTATTTACTCTGCGTTTTACTCCTTAAACCCGGCAACAAGCTCGATATATACACAATGACTAACGCCGATCAGGAAACGGTTGTGTTAATGAACCTCTTTGCCATTTTCGAACATAGTCCTGAAAATTTCGAGCAGTTCTTGTCTGAAAATCCGGAAATAATGACCTGGATCGTTCAAGAAGCCGAGAACTCAGAGCGAGGCTATTGGCTTTTGCATATTTTAATTAAAACTCTCGCTCTTGATTCTGACATTAAGGATACGATCCTTATGCATACTGTCTCTCAAGGGATCATGAAGGTTGATCGCACAACTCTCGCTGGAGATTTCAACAATAACTTTTTCAACGTTTTCTACCACGACTTGTTCGAAAAGATTCAGAAAGAGATTTTGATGCCTGATGATGATGGCAAGGTGAAGTTGTCAGTTTCTTCGCCTGCAATGAAAGGTAATTTTTATTTTCCTTGGTAATTTGACTATAACTAACTCTTTTCATTCTTGTTAGATCTCCCATGTATTGATCCTGATAAATTGACGCTGAGCAAAAGAGGGAACAGTTTGTTGAAAAACTTCCTCAGAGCTATCGAATTGTCTGCCAGCAGACCTCAGCAACTGAAAGGTCTCATAACCATTCTCTCTTATTTGATCCCACACCATCCTCACATCGTGATTTTGCTCTCCAAGATGACTTTCCAACACATATCCCCTACAGTCAAGCGATCTCTTCTCGTCCTGCAACTTCATAAAAAAGCTGCTTCAGGTCCTAAAAACAAGAAACTCTCTTTCTTGGATTACCTGCTACAGACCTGTCTCTACAACAGCCAAGATCGTCTACTATCCGTTCTTATCAACGCTCTCATCGAACCGCAGACCCAAAGTCAGCTCATTCTCTTCAACAAAAAACTTGTTCCAACGGCTACGTACCACCGACATTTAGTTGCAAAGTGGATTAATGAGACTCTCGAAAACATGACTTCTCATGGTACAGCTTTGAGTGATACTACACTTCAAGTCCTTGTTATCGCTCTCAGAATCTTATTCCGAGAAGTACATCTTCTTTCAAGAGATGAGCTTGAATTGTATTACCAAGTCTGCAGTAAATGTTTTGACTTGCACAGAGTCCTTGTGAGATTGCCTGATAATCAAAAAATAGCCAAATCTAATATCATGCTTGGGTGTTTAGTGCCCTTTAAAATGCTCAGCATTGCTGACATATGTACTGAATACTTCGACGAGAGTTATCCAGAACTGTTGTTTAACTTTAATCCAATGATATATGGTGGGGTTAGAGAGTACTTCTTTAAATATCAAAGCGCCCAAGCCATCCTTCAGTTCACGAATAAACCAGAGGACCAGGAAAAAGCTTTGAACTCAACTCCAAAACTGAATTCAATTGGCAAAAATGTGAGCGAGGCAACTTCTGGTTTAATTGCGAACATCTACAACATGTCCAAAATAGTGTTTGGAGCCAAGAGCTTTAAAAATCGCGCTTCTCATTTGATTGACTTGCAAAAGTTCAATCTACCGACTTTTGACAAGGAAACGCGAGCTATCTTATCTAAACTTCCGAATAATGCTCTCAATTTCAACGACTTGAAGTAACTTTTTTCTCTCATCATAGTTTTAATTTATTGTCGATAAGGCTCACTGAAGGAAATGTGCTCTCTCAACCATGTGAATCAGCCCCAATTTTCGGTATTTTTTCTCTCTCAAGCTTCATGCTCTTATTTCTCAAATCGTAGAAAAATTAATGGAGCAGATCCAGTCCTACTCTCGCCTTCAAGCAAAAGTTTTAAGGTCGGACCCTCTGACAACTGATCTCAAATTGGAAGATTTCCTCACTGGAACCAATCCTCAAGAAGAACTTGCTGAACTCGCTCGAATTGTAAAAGCAAAATTCAGGAAAACCTTTGAACCAATCTTGGAGCAAAAATTCGAAAGCATCCTACACAGTCGCAAGATCCTCTCTTCCTTCAAGAGCTCCGAGACAGAGAAAGAGTTGATGGATTTCCTCAACAAACTTACTCGCAAAGAATACATTGCTTTCTTGCTCTTTGCTGATGAGGAAGTTTTCAATAAGCAGCCTAAACATATACAGACCATCTTGCTTGGATTAAAAGCAAAAGCAAAAGCTCTTCTTGCTGATAAAGCTTTCTACCCTCAAGCAGAAGACTCCAATCAAGCAAATATTGTTGATTCTAAGGTCTCCGGAGAAAAAACCAGGATCGAGAGACTGATTGCATTTGACTCCAAGGCCAAAAATAGCAATTTGCTGGATGAATTGGAGTCTCAGTTGCTTGGAAGAATTGATTGTAACACTACTTTGACTGTGTTTAAGCAGCCAGAAAATCCTTCCGCAGTACTTCAGAAGTTAGATGCAGATAGAAGAACGCAGTTTTTCCGTCAACTGTACAACATTTTGGACGAGTATATGAGCAAAAAGAATGCCAATGTCCGGAAGCATCAAGGGCAAAGAATCCTGCCTCTGTCAGCGGACCTACTTGAAAGATTAATTCTGCCTCTTTTGATCTTGAATCAATCATCTGACTACATTTCAAATAAGCTGAAAGATTCCCTGACAAACGCAGTTGATATCGTGAGATGGTTCGATTTATCGCTTTTGATTATCTCGTTCCCAGACGACAAACTCACTGATTTCAAGAATGTTCTCAAGAACCACTTTAAGTTTGACCCTGTGCTAAATCTTTCGATGAGATCAATCAAAGAAATAATAAACTATTGCTTAGTAACGATATCCGTTGATTGTATGATCGAGCCTCTTTGTTTGGGATCTTTTGAAGTTTTCATCAAAAAGATCGAGAGCGAACTCGGCGTTCTGCCCTTGAAACAAAAACTCCTACAAATCGCAAAGATGGACTACGAAAAGGATAAAACATTCATTCAATTGTGGTTGAGCACCTACTCAAAAAACAGCAAATCTAACGCATCTTATAATGGAAAAGTGCTGTTTACGGCCTTGGTTGAATTGGCCCGGCATTTGGATTCCACTGAGACTGATTCGTCCTATGTGGAGGCGCTACTCAACGAATATCTCACCTTGATGGATGACGCTAAATACTTCCACTTCAGCAATTGCAAATTGAACGACGTGAATATGTTCTTTGCTGCGAAGAATCCCAGGGTGTTTGAGCTTTTGCTAGAGTCTTGTGGTTCTTCCATAAACACTTCAAGACTAAAATCGCTCAAGGAGGTAACTGATAAACTTCACGCCGGTATCAAATCGGTCCATGTGACACCAACCACCGGAAAGTTTAGCCTGAAGGCACAGGAATCCCTCCTGAAAGTTCACGAAGAGTTTTGTCAATACATGGCTGTGATGTATTCGACGCTTATTAGATTTATTTTGGAGGTTGTCGAAAGGCTCAGCAATCCATCAGTGTATACAAAAGCCCAAAGAAACAGCCTCGTTAACTTCAACGGGCTACTCAAGCAATTCCTTAGCAATCCAACAATGTTGCAACTCTTCAGCGTCACTGCTGGAAATCTCGAACTAATTGAAGAGAAAACTGATGGCAGTCCTGATAGCATCACTCTCCAATTCATCAACAGCTCTTGTTCATATATTCTCCTTTTCTACAGACTCACCCAAGCTCAAGAGGAACTTGATTATGCGCTATCATTGGGACAAGAAGCCCCAAGTCCCGCGTTGCTAAGAATCAAATCCAAGACACACTCAGTGACTCAAGAGAAACAAGCTACCTTTATGAGCCTCGACAGATCGATCTCTTCGATAAGTTCAGAAAGCCCGCTCAGTCCTGACGAGATCGTATTCCGTCTTTCTTCAAAATGCAATAAGGTGTTCAAATCATACGTGAACATGGAGAGAGAGTCATATACTGCTATGACTATGGTTCCTTGGGTTATACCTCAATCTATTAGACTTCAGTTTATCAGAGATAAGCTCGCTAAAACCGAAACCACCAAAATTAGAAGTAAAAAAACCTTTTTATATTGAATCTAACTTAGTCTAATACCAACTTGTAGAGTTCTATCTAAGACGCAAAACTATTCTAGAAGATACCCTCTTTAACTTTGATTCGCTTGATTCCATTGAAATCAACCCTGAATTGAAATTGAATATTGAGTTCGTGGGAGAAGCCGGTGTTGACCAAGGTAAATTATTCAATTTTTCATGACTTTATAATTTGAAATATTCACATAATAGGTGGACTAACTACCGAATGGGCATCTCAAGTGTTGAACATCCTCTGTGATCCAAGCTACGGTCTTTTCCATCATTCCTCCAACAATATCTCCTTACAACCTTCTCCGACCTCCGCTATTATTCCCAGCAACCATAAATACTACAGACTGGTTGGAAGGATCGTCGGGTATGTTATCGCAAATGGAATCTCGGTCAGTGTGAATTTCACGAAGCCAATGATCAAACAACTCTTAGGTAAAATATCTTAGTTGGACACAAAAAAAAAACAAAACATATCATCTAACTCTTCACAGGTGTTCCTCTTACACAACACGACCTTAATGATGTTGATCCAGATCTCTCCAATTCGCTCCAATGGATGCTTGAAAATCATCTGAACGCTGAAGAATTGAATCATGAGTTCTCTTTCGAGTTCCGTTTCCTTGATAACTACTACACGATTGACCTGAACGAAGAATTAACCAACCAAAAGGTTGATGAAGACAACAAGAAGTTGTTCGTGAAGCAGCTCATCTACCATAAGCTGAGCAAATGCATTGAGGTGCCTCTGGCTGAAATAAAAGCTGGAATTACAGAATTTGTGCCATCAGTGCTTCTTAAGCTTCTCACTCCACATGATCTCCATTCCCTCTTGGCTGGAGAAAGTACTATCGATGTGGAAGAGATGAAGAAATATGTGAAAATGGGACCAATAGCTCCTTCTGATGAAGTTGTTAATTGGTTCTGGGAGATCGTCAAAGAGCTTGAGAAAGATCAGTTATCTGCTCTTCTCTTCTTTATGACAGGTAATAAAATCAGTCTTTCTTGTGAGCTCACTAATTGGACTATTCTCTTACAGGAAATAGTATAGTAGGATACGGTGGTTTCAAGGAGCATCCGATTACATTGAACCGAAGCTTCCAATCAATTGGAAGTTTGCCTTTGGCCCATACTTGGTATGATCTCAATAAGATGATTTGGCTAATCTATTTTTAACACAGCTTCTCGGCTATTGATCTGCCTGACTATCCTTCGAAGGAAGTTATGAAAGAAAAACTATTGAAAGCGATTCTTGAAGGCCAAGGTTTCCATCTAGCATAAGAAGATCGCCTGCTAAATAAATACTATATCTGATACATAAGCGCAATAAATCGAAATTTAATAGCTTTAAGACATAGAAAAAATTGAATAACTCTATCTGATGAGAATTGATCAAGCACTATCAGTTTAAACTCTCATAACAATTAAACATACAATCTGATCTCTTCAGCTATTCACAAAAAAATTGAATTTTTTTTGAGTCCAACAAAAGCAGTTCAGTTCATTAATTCTCCCTTTTTTTTTGTCAATTTCGAAAACCAAAATAATTTAATCTTAAGTGAAAATGTTTCTTGTTTTTCCACGAAAAAAAATAGAGCTGGCATCTATATCTGGCTTTTTAACGAGACGACCCAAAGCACTCCAACTCTACACAGTTGAGGTTGATTTACATACAGAAACCAGCATAATTTCGGTGTATTTGTCACATTCTGACATCTTATTATTAATCTAATAATTATTATTTATTCGAAAATTTGAGGTGTATTAACATCGAAGATATCTTTTCGAATGCAAGATTCTTTAGCAGACAAGAAAGAAAAACTAAAGTATTATGAGAGCTACATCTACAACGTACCTCCATTTCCTATCCAATCCCTATTAACATTAACGCTTTTCAAGCCTATCATTGCAGATGCAGTTCTCAGATATGAAAATAGTCAGAAAACTCCCGAAGACCAAGAAAAAGCTCTTGAGGTGTTCGAATACATCACTTTCAAAAAGGTCTATGCACAGAGCTGCGTTGATGTTATATCGAGCTTTCAAAATATTCCCTCTACGATCAAAATCTCAGATCTCTTACTTTGTATTGAAAACGTCCTGCAGTCTAAAATCGAAGCTGTCGAAGCTCATTACGTTAAATATATGGCAGCCCCTGAAACTTTCGACAATGACAAACACGAAGCCATCCTTGATGAATTCGAGCTGTATTTCAAGAGAGTCGCAGAATGTATGCTGAGAATTTGTACTTCGTACAAAGGCTGGGATCAGTGCGCAGTGCCTTTAAAACTGAGCCATTACATGTTCTTTTACTCCCGAACAGTCGAATACGATTTACTTGTTCATCAATTGCTCAGAAGTTTATTAGTTTACTTGCCACAACATCAAGCTGTCCAGGGAAATATGCGGTCGGTTACCTTTTGCATAGCATGGTATAGCTCATTCAGCAGACTTCCGAGATTTTATGTTCACAACCAAGAGATAAGTGCGCAGGATTTTATTAAACAAATTTCAGAGTTAAAGAAGGAAAAGAGTTTAGCTTCGCTAATATTTCGCATGCTTGAAGCTTCTAATTTTCAGCGAGCGGACAAGGAATATTATCTATTTATTAGAGAGCAGTTAATAGATGTTTTGAACAAAGACGATTTCAAAAAGACCACGTATCGCATTACGACGAATTTCCTTTGGAACATGATAACGAGAACTGGTGAAACGCGCGTTAACATGAACATTAAAGATGCACTCACCGAAATCGCTGGAATTTATCAGTTTCTCAGGTTTCTTCGAGACGAGTCGTTGAGTCCTGAAGCAATAATGTCAGTGTTTTACACACAGAAACTTATCGGAGGTAATTTACTCCCAAAAACATCTCCTCATCTCTAATTAAATACATTTAGGGACTTTTAGCTTCGTAGTTACGAGCCGAGGGCAGAGCCTAGCTGGACTTGGGGAAATCCCTGGCTGGGGAATAGCAGAGTCTAAAAAAGTACTGGATCTGGCAAAAGACCCTTCATTTATGATGTCCATCGATTTCAAGTTTATTTTGGACGGACTTCATTCGATCAACGGGTTTCACAACTTATACTACAACATCTTCCAAGGGTTACCGAACTCAGACGCTGAGCTTGCTCATATCCTCAAACCAATATTGGACTTATGGTTCTCTCCAGAGTCAGGACTTATTAGTATTCTCCTGTGGAGGCTCAGAGAATCTCGAAAACTCGCGGAAAGTGGTGACATCGATACTACTGATGCAAAGAAGACACCTAAATCAATCTTCGATTCGTTTGAGCACAAGTATTTCACCAATGTTTTTACCCTTCTTCAAATAATTGACGGCCTACAAGTGCAAAAAGCCACTGCAATCCAGGCAAATCGCATGAATATACTAACCAAATACAATTATGTCATCCCAGAAATGCTTAAATTCCTCGATGAAGAATCTTTCGATGCGCTCAATTCTGAGTTAGATAGTAATCGCATGATTTATTGGTCAAAACTCATATACTACTCGTTCAAATGGAGGCTGATGTCCCAGGATATCCCCGGATTCTGCAAAAGCGCTATCTCTATCTCTGAGAAAATAATCGATGAGAAAATATTACGCCTGGCAGACATCCTGAAGGCTGCGGCTGGAAAAATTCCGGACTCTGAGTTCACCATGCTTAATATTCATTCCTTTACAGTCACAAGCATTATCTTAATTATCGGCTCCAGCGAATTCGCGGAAACCGATCTCAGAGATCAATTGATCAAGACCCTCAAGATCGACGAGGTGCTGAAATATTTCTCCGATTTGAGATCATGGGTGAATCCCCAAGGCGATGAGCTGATCTACAAAATAGCGTGTTATCACTATGGGTTTTATTTTGGCATCTGCTCTTTTATTCAAGGTTCGAGGCTGCAAAGGGACAACGGTGATTTAATACTCAGTATCCCTCAGTTCGAGAAACTTATGGAGTTGGCAGTCGCGTTCTCTCATCCCAACCTCAGATTCCCAGACGTCCTTACACAGCTGCCGATCCAAATAACGAAAATAGGAAAAGAAAGGGCATCTTACTTACGATCGTTGCATTCAAGCGGTTTCATGCAATTTTTGTGCAAAGAGTTGTATTTCAGCTTTGATTCCACGGAGCTTGTGCGGGTAGAGACCCAACCCGACGTCGACAGCTATGAAGAGTTGAAATTCGAGCAGTTTAAGATCTATTTATACGATCAGATGATAGAAGACCAGAATTATGATCAAGTGAATACTATCATTTCGATCTACAAAGACAAACTAATCTCAAACAGCAAATTGCTTAAGGATAAGCTATTAAAATTCCAAGAAATCCATGACATTGAGAAGTACCGCTGCGTGTCATACTTCTGGATCTATTGTTTGGACTTCAAAATGTTTATTCAGATCCTCGATGATCTTTTCGAGCAGTCCAAGACCAAAAATTTCGCAAAAGATCCCAACGCGCAGACTCTCATGAAAACTCTTCAAGAGTCGTTGCTTTTCATTCTAGAAATTTTCTCGGGTTTGCCCTTGATCAACAGATATCCTGCAATCACCAAGTTTTTGATAAACCTGCTGAACCATGTCTCCATCGAGAACGAAATGCAGTGCCTGATGACAATCAGATCCACATTAGTTTCCCACTTGAACGCTGAAAATCATATTCCAATAGCGCGCAAGTATGCATCGACCTTGAACAAAACCGACTCATCGAAAAAAGAATTCAGACTTTCTGAGTTTCTAATCGATATTCTCAATGGGAACACTGATTCTGAAGGGATGCTGCTGTACTTCGAGCTCGAGTCCCTTAGCTCATTTTTCGAGTCCATTGACTTCAATTTGGCCCAAAAACTCACGAATAAAATTCATGATAAAGCTCTGTTCGCAGAAGACATTCAAACTTTGAGTGATCTTTGGCTTTGGATGCTCAGTAACACAGTGCTATATCTGTTACACGAAAACAATCTTCATAAGATCATCGATAGCATCACTCAGCACTATATTAGCTACTTTAATCTCTGCTACGACAACAGCGATAATAAACTGTTGGCTTTTCTTTTGATTAATCTGCAGGGGCAGATTCAAAGGAGCCAGAAATTTGATTCAAAAGCCTACGACGATCTTCTATTGAAAAATGTCCAGAAACTTTTTATAGCGACAGGACTTCTCACAAACTATATCTACTACTACGTCAAGGCTTCGGACAAACTGACGAATGAGCTTGTTCCAGTTCTGAGGAATATCTTGAGCAAGAAGGGGGTTTTTTCTTCGATAATGGAAGCTTTTGCAGTTATTGACAGATTGCATAGAGAAATTCTTTCAAGGGAGAATACTGGAAGCAAGAGTGCACAACTGCCGGCTTATTTGATGGAGATTCCTTATTCAAACTTCGAATTTATCAGCTTTTTTACCTTATTGTTGGAGAAACAGGTCCTCAAACCTAATTTTATCTCAGCAGTCTTTGCTGATACATCCAAGCAGCACAAATCTCTTGAGTTGAGTTTCTATACAGAGCTTCTAGAAGGGTCTGTTCATCTTGCCAAGGTCAATCCAGAGATTGAGGATCCTACTTCGCAAGGGGTGTTGAGCGTGCTCCATCAACAATCCATTGATTGCTTCTTTAAGGTCGAGCAAGAGATTATTAATCTGGTTTTCTTCTCTGCTTCAGAAAACCCTTCAAGGCCAGAAATGATCGATTTTTTCTATAAAAACGTGTTCGTTTCGCTCTTAATGCTCTGTAAAAGTATCTCCAGTGCAGATTCTCGTGCGACCTGTACCGCATTAACAAAGTTTTCGACGCTGAAAGAGGAAGCGCTGCAGATTATATACGCGGAAATCGATAATTACAAAGTGGCGTTTGAGGTCCTTGCAAACACAGAAACGAAAGCACTCAAGGAGCTTGTTCAAGCCGAGATAAATCTCTCTGCTGACTCTAAGCAAGTAGAAAGTCAACAGTCTTTCTCTGAGACTCTTAGCTCGCTTGTGTCACACTACAATCAGATTTCAGGCATCTTAGCCAGCAACATGGAAGCTCTTATCGATCGGTGCTCATCGCTGGCAGAAATTAATATATTGATCTGCAACAAGCTGTTTGATGCGCTGAAAGAGTTTAAAATTGAGGACGTTCACAGTTTCCTTACAAAGCGACTAAGCAATACGAATTATAAATCATTATGCAAGTTTCCTGTGGAAACGATTAGTAACTCAGGATCTATCTTTCAAAAGATCTGCAAAAACGATGAACCTGTGAAGATTCAGAAGGCAATTGATGAGTTTTATCACCTTTGCATTTTGCTGCTGAAACCAGGAGCCAAACTCGACCTTTTTAAGCCAAAAACCATGGAAAATAAGTGTTTAGTTCTGCTTAATCTGTTTGCGATATTCGAGCATAGCTCACTTAAACTCGAGCATTTCCTCGAAAATTACGACGACATCTTAATTAAAATTCTCAAGCTTGGGGCAATCTCCAATAAAAACGCTTTCTGTCTGTTGTATTTGTTGACAAAAACACTGTCCCTTGACTGCCACTTAAAGGAGAGCATGGCGATGCATATTGCTACTTTAGGTCTCCAAAGAATCGACACCGAGAGCCATTCCGGCGATTTGGAGCAAAATCTTTTGAATATTTTTTATAAAGAAGCCCTCGATGACTTACAGAAGAAAATACTCACCCAAAAGCAAGGGCGATGGAGCCTTTCGTCATCCTTCTCTATTAAAGGTAAACTTATCAGACTCGTTTTGAACTTTAAATTGCCTTATTCAATATAGATGCGCCCTATGTCGACCCCGATGAATTCTATCTTAATCAAAAAGGAGCCAAACTTTTTAAATATTTCTTGAGAACCATCGAAATCTCGGCCTCAACACAGAATCATGTTACCAATCTGGTGGGAATTTTATGTTTTCTGATACCAGTTTATCCTCGTGTTGTCATGATCCTGGCGAAGACGCCATTCCAGCAATTACATCACACTGTGAATCGGTCTATTTTGGCAACTCAACTAAAAAAGCCACCAAGTAAAGCCCTCACTCCAAAAAAAGAGATATCTTTTCTCGGTGCTTTACTCAAGAAGTTTCTGGATGCAGATGAGCAATCTCTTCTCGAACTGTTCCTGAACGCATTGGTCAGTCCTCAAACTCAAAGCGAGCTTATTCTCTATGAAAACGAACTCATACCAACTCTCACTTATCATCGGCAATTGCTAACGGATTGGTTACTAAGAAACTTTGACCGACTTGAAATTGCCAAGTCTCAACCAAAAAACGACACGAAGTTCAGCGTATATACCTCGATACTAAAGCTCACCTTCAGAGACGTGCACAACTTCACACCAAAAGACGTGAAGCTCTATTACAAGGCGCTGGAGAAATATTTTGATATCATCATCTGCATGGCAGCAAAAGTTGCGACGGCGAATTCTTCAGAATTTCGATTGATGATGGTGTTAATAACTAGCTGCCTTCAAAACCTAAGGGACATGCAAGTGCTGTTTGTTTCCTCTGAGATGTTACACATACACTCGCCTACGCTGATACAACATTTCAATCCTGAAATCATAAAAAGACTTATGGTTTTCTTTTTCCATAAGCTCAATGTGAAATTGATCCTCCAGCCAAGCACCGAGGAAGTGAAAAAAATATTTGAAGAGACCAAGTTAGACGCTCTTCCTTCTAAGGAGAATCGCTTGAGTGGCTCGCAGATATCAACCGCTTCTGATTCAAAATATGGAGTGTACAGTCTATCAAAACTGCTTTTTGAATCGAAATTATCGAGAGGGTATTATCTCGGCCTCTCCCTAAATAAAGACGTTGAGTTCTATTCGTTTGAGAAGGAAGTGGAGTTCCTTCTTTCGAGACTGCCATCTGAATTGATCACTACCTCTGTTTTAAAGTAACCAACTGATTTGTTAATTACTTTTATAATTACTTGTGGGCGTATGTGCTTTAGAGATGAGACTGATGAGGAAAATAAAAAGATTGATGCTGACGAAGAAGAATATCGTAAGCGGCTTGCGCTCTCGAATCAATTATTAGGTAACAACTTCTTGATGAGAATTAATAATACTCTAACATCATCATTATCATTAGATAAACTGAAAAAAATATCGAATTTTCCTATGGTTTCAGAGGAATTAGTTTACAAGAGTACTCCTTTTGCTGTAGATTTCAAAATTGAGGATATCATACCTGGGTCTAACGCCCATCAGGAGCTTATTGGACTCGCCCGAGATGTGAATTCTCGCTTCCGAAAGTTCCTTGAGCCAATTCTGGAAAAAAGATTTGAATCAAACCTTTTGAAGCGTCAAATCCTCTGCAATTTTTCCACAGAGGATCTTGAAAGCGAGATACAAAAGTTCATGAATGGTCTTTCAAAGAAAGAATATATTGCATTCATCCTTTGTTCTGACGAAGAGACATTCAACAAGCAACCAAAGCATATCCGCACAATCCTTCAAGGATTGCGGGAGCGAACTAAATCATTATTTTCTCAAAAAGCATCTTATGAGAATGTACCAACTCGTAGTAGAACACTTATTACGAATCTAGCTGACAAAGAGACAAAGCTCGAGCAACTACTGACAACTGATCCATCGAAATCAAGTCTAACGGAAGCTGATTTAATGAGTAAACTTGAGCATTTGTTACTCGGAAAGCTAAATTACGATATCACTTCGATTTTAAAACCTTTGTTGGATAATCGTGATTTTAAAATGATAAGGCTGGAGTCGGTGCGACTATGGAAATATAGTCTGCAAGTGTTCACGCTAATAAACGAATATTGCGAGAAGGTAGGCGTCAATATTACTCCGTTGAGCTTGAAGAAGCTTCCTCCGCTGCCAGCCACGTTGCTGGAAAAGACTATTGCTATTTACTGCATGTCGCCTTTCTCTAATTATCTTTACATCGAATGTCTCAAAGTCTTACTGTATAACCCATACGACGAAGTCAGACTTTTGGACTTAATGCTACATGTCTTAACGGTTCCAAATGATAAGATGATGGAGTTATTGAAATTCCTTGAAGATTATTTCCATTTCAAGATGAAGCAGAATAAAGCAGAAGTCGCAAAGGAATTGAAAACTACACTGAGCCAGACATTCACATGGATCTTTGGGCGTCGGTCAAGAGATGTGACTTTTCTCGCCAGTTTCAAAATGTTGATTGAAAAAGTCGAGAATGAATTAGGAGTTGTACCTCTAAAGCAAAAACTTCTCTTTGCCAATTTAACCGACTTTAAATACACTGAAGGCAGAAGCTTCATTCAAGAGTGGCTCAGTATAGCTTCAGAGGTAAGCGGGAAAACTGACGGAAGAGGTCAAGCGATACTTCCTATTCTGATCCGGTATTTCACCACTGTAACTGATAAACCAGTCGAAGAGGGAGAAGATAGTTTCTTGCAATATTATTTGGCACTGATGGAAGACCCAGACTACTTTATCCCAACGTTCTATCGATTCTCTGACACGCATCTCTTCTTAGCTGCCAAGAACCCCAGAATTTTTGAGGTGATATTGCAGCACTGCAATTCATCAAAGCTGTACACACAGAAGATCGAAGCTCTCACTAGCTTCGCTGATGATCTCAGCAATTACCTTAAAACTTTAATCGTCGCTAAAGTGCCATTCACATTGAAGGCCATTGATGCCAAGGCACTCACAGAATCGATGGATACAATGCGGTATTTCACGGATATGAATCTCGCGCTGATTCAATACTTCCAAGAAGTTATCGAAAGGCTAGGAAATCCAAAATCCTATAATAAAGAACATAAATACAGTATTTTCCAATGCACGAAGCTACTAAAATCCTTTATTGGTCACAGCCGAATGAAAAATCTACAAAGCACTCTCGTTGGACACCTCGAAAAAATCGAGGCAACGCTAGAATTCGATGCTGGAGGTGGCTGTGATACTCAGTGCCTCAGATTAATAAATGCCACGTGCTGCTTCGTAATTACGTTCTATAAGATTCATAAAGTCCAAGAAGAGCTCGAGTATGTCGCTTCTCTCGGTCAAGAAGTTCATAGTCCCGCTCTCGTCAGAATAAAATCCAAAATCGACCCAGAATCAATCGAGCAGCCTTTACTTCGTCTGGATCGTACGTTGTCCGTCGCTTTCAAAGAGAGGCCGATGAATTTGGATGAGATTATGTTTAGACTAGCCTCTAAATGTTCAAAACTCTTCAAATTGTATATTAATTTTGAGGAAAACGACCACTTTACCATGTCGATGGTCCCATGGGTGATACCTCAAGCTGTTAGACTCGAATTTCTCAGGTAACTTAAAAGAAGCCTTCCATTGTTAATTTTTTGTCAATAAAGAGATAAACTACAGAAGAATGAAAACTCGATTGTCAAGAGTAGTTCCCCCACCAGCATTGTTATTTGTCTCTAATTTATATCATTATTAGAATTCTACCTCAGAAGAGACGCGATTTTGGAAGACACTTTAGCAAATTTCGCCGCCTTGCAGCCCAATGAAATAAGTCATAATTTGAAATTGAATATCGAGTTCATTGGAGAGGCTGGAGTAGACCAAGGTAATTTTATTTATATACTTTTTATTTGTAATAATCTGGCTTGATTTTCCTGCGAATAGGTGGACTCACAACCGAATGGATTTCAAAACTTCTGAAAATATTGGTCGATCCGTCTTCTGGACTGTTCCATCTCTCAGGAAATAATATTTCTCTCCAACCGTCCCCTGCTTCTGCGATAATCCCAGAGAATCAGAAATACTACAGACTGCTTGGCCGTATCATCGGATATGTAATCTTTTGTTTCATATGATCATCATCCTCACATATTTGCTGGTGAATATAGGTTATTGCAAATAGAATCTCTGTGAGTGTCAACTTCACAAAACCCATGCTGAAGCAATTGCTTGGTGAGTGTTTATCCTCTCCGCATTTTCTCTAATACCATTATCATTTCAGGAGCGCCACTGAACGCTTTTGATCTTGCCGACGTCGACCCTGACCTTTCTAATTCATTGCAATGGATGCTTGATAACACACTGATTTCAGAGGAATTTTTGCAAGAGTTCTCCTTTGAGTTCAACTTCCTCGATAAATTCTACACGATCGATCTCAACGAGGACCAACCGAACCAAGAAGTTAATGAAGAAAACAAGAAATTGTTTGTGAAACAGCTGATCTACCATAAACTTGTCAAATCAATCGAGGCTCCTCTCTCTGAAATTTATACTGGAATTACCGAATTCGTCCCCAGTGTTTACCTCAAACTGCTAACACCGGCTGACTTGAACTCGATCTTGGTCGGTGAACGCACAATAAATATCGCAGAAATGAAAAAGTATGCGAAAGTGAAGCAACCATCACCTTCACAAGAGGTGATAGAGTGGCTCTGGGAAATCCTAGAAGAAATGGAAAAAGATCAACTCTCAGCGTTTCTCTTCTTTGTAACTGGTAAGCAATTATATGGGAAATTAATTTCTGAAACCGTCATGAAAATTAGGGAATAGCGTCGTCGGATTCGGAGGTTTCAAGGAGCATCCAATCGTGATCAATCGTAGTTATTCCCCGTATGGAAGTCTGCCTTCAGCACACACATGGTAATTACGCGAATAAACGAAATTGTCTAAGAAATCTTTTTTTTTTTTAATTTCCAGTTTCTCCATGATCGATTTGCCAGAGTATCCATCAAAGGAATTCATGAAAGAAAAGCTCTTGAAGGCTATTCTCGAAGGACAAGGCTTCCATTTAGCCTAAAACAATGAAATGAACACTATCATACATGTTATGTAAATGAATTGATAACGCCAAACGGTGTAGACACAAACAATCATACATAATTTCATGCATGTCTCAATTCACAGCAGAGTCTTAAACTTTTGTATAAAAAGAAGACTGTATTTAACCACCCGACAATTGAATGAATAAACACACACACAGATTGTTGTAACTTCCAATTCAATTCGCAGCCATGCAACTGAATAACCAAATACTGGTACAGTCAAAAGATTTTTTAGTTGAGGTCTCGGTAACACTGGCTTTCAATTTCTCTGTGAGTATATGGAATCAGATATTTGAAATTTCGAGTGAATGTGAGGGGAGAAAGATATCTGAGCTTAGTTAGAAATTTTAGGGGTATTTTTCAAATTAATCAGATTTGAGATAATCATATAAACTTGTAACATGAATAGTGCAACCATTAAAAGTCCGACCGGGTCAAATCCTTCTTCAACCCAGTCCAAATTCCTCAAGTTTTTAAGATTTAAAAGGTCCACGAAAAAATCCTCGGCTTCTAAATTGTCTTCAGCGAATTCTCCCATTTATTCTCTCGTCAAACTCCAAACCGTAAAAAAAAAGCCTGAGCTTCAATCATATTCTTATCGAGAGGCCGTTACTCTCAACAATGAACTCGAGGCCTCGCATGATGCCACGTTAAAAACGAGTCTACCGAGCATTCAGCGAAAAAAAGTGCAGAATAACTTCTTTGAGTCTTTGACTAGCCGCAAGGCTCATACTGACTCGAAACGCTTTGAATCCGAGCTCGACCCTTCAAATTTGTCAGCCGTCATGCTTTCTCATCGAGCAAAAGCGCAAGTCCTTCCTCCAGAGAAAAGGTTAATCATCGTTGACAATTATTTAGCAAAAGCTCAAAATCCAACCTCTTCGGTTAAGAACCTTGATAACCTATGGCATCAGACACTTGGGGATAACAATCATGCTCTGTCGAAGCTCACTGCTGAGGATCCGGCTTTTTCAGTAACTTCACCCAGCAACTCATACAGCAGAAAAAGGAAGAATTCTTTGATTCTTCGTCGCAAGGAAATAGCACCCGAACCAACAAACCGTTTTGATGAGCCAAGTCCATTCCCTAAAGATGAAACGGCTCCTGTGCATAAGAACGTAGAGATACTTTACCACTGCGTGAAGGATTATGCGAAATTAATCGCGTATTCGCAGAAAGCAGTCGAGCAATCGAAAGCCCAGCAGACCGGACTTCACGATTTCGTTATGACATTCGTCGGAGAAATCGATTATGTCGAAAAAACGCCGACCAAAGACTTCAACGCGGAGCGTCTCCGCACTTTTCAGTTTCTGATAGAATCGAAATTTCAAGAGATACTTTCTCAACAAGATCTACTACTAGATCAAATACAACACGTTTACGACGCGAAAAGTTATGATATACAGATACAGACAGAGAACCGCCTCTCTTCGAGACCGACACTTCATACCCAGCAGCAACTTCAATCTCCTCCTCCCCTCAATTTAAGCAGAATCGAGCCAAATGCTTCCTTGAGTTTTACACTTTCGAGCACTCTTGATTCGAAAGTGAATCCCGATCTGACGCTTGATCGGTTGCAGCATCGAACAGACACTCTTAAGGAAGAAGTGCGTCAGTATCAGGAAGAAAGATTGGAGAGTCAAAAGCAGAGGTACAGAGAAAAGATTCACTCGGCGCTGCATCGAGTAACATCAGCGGGCATTCCTGTTGATCGAACACCGAGCAGTAATAGCTCAGTAGTGGGCCAGCAGTCCTCTGGGAAGGTCCCCACAGCCCTGAGAACTTCTTCGGGACCTTCCTACCTAAGATTCGTTAACACGAACTCAAAATCGCCGTATATTCGAGCAGAATCTTCCTTAGTCGTTGACAAAAGCTCGGAAATAGCCTCTGAGGTCGGCGGAGAGGATACTCCCTTTGAAGAGGAGAAAGGCCGCAGAAAAGTAAAGCTTCAAATTCCTGATTCTAATGAGGATATCGACGATGAGAACTCTTCAAAAGTCAACCAGGAGGAGCGGAAAAACTCGCAAAGAGAACTGCAGATTTGGTTTACGGCAATTGTTGAAGAATTCGAATCGCATATTACACGCTTCAAGAACGAGATGAAAATATTCTTACGGCATTTCAACCCTGAAGAGAGCGAAGCTCGTGAAGTCCCTCAAACTGGGAAATTGATTTCCATGCAGGCTCAGACGTGCGTTGAGGTCATCAATGAATATAGCGGGAGATACACGAAGGATTATATGCAGAAGAAGCAAGATTTCATTCAGTCCGAAATCGCAATTTTCCATAACATCGAAGAAATCATCCGAGCAAACATCCTCAAGCTCGCTTCTCTCAAAAATCTTATCGGGTCTTCGATCAGGAGGCTTCTTGATATTCAAGAATACAGAAAAAAGCTAACTCCTGTTGATTTGACTGACTCAGATGTCCAAACAGCCTTTAGAAAAAATCTCGAGAAAATGAAAAAGGATCTCAACAAAGACAGGGACGCAATTCTTTTTATCGCGCATCAAATTGCAAAGGATCTGCCCACTCTGCAGTCGATTGAGTTTTTGAACCTGGAGTTTCTTGATGCATTGGTTAAGCGAATGAAAAATATTACCAGAAGCATTCCATTTCTGCTCAAACTCAGCCAAATTGATGAAGACTATACGAGATTTGTCGATCAATCGCTCGAGCTTTTAAAAAAGACTGACAAGCAGGTAAACGAGGTCAAAAAGGTAACAGAAGATGAGTTGGCTGTGTTTATCCCGAATACATTATACGAGAGTGTTGAAAATTTAAGCAAAGAAACAGCGAGTCTGAAAAAAGCTATCGGAGGGCTACGAAACGAACTAAATCACTATAAAGCCTTTACTTTCTTCTCGGCTATGCTGGAAAGCCCGCTTGTGTCTTCAGAGAAGATGCTGCTTTATCTAACCAAACAGGAAAATCGAATTGAAGAGTACGTAAAATACCTCAAAAGCCTGATAATGAAGAAATACTATACACACGTAAAAGAAAAAGAAACATTTGAAGTGACTTTTAACACGTTCATTGCTGAGGACCTCGCAAAGCATCAAAGCTATCTTCGGTTTGAAGATTGGGAGAAAAACGCTCAGAAGGTTCAAGCTATGCAAGAGCGAATTGAGGAGATTAAAACCAGTCTCAGGCGTTTCCATGAAGAAAAGTACTCCCACAATATCGTCCTGCTGCCGAAACCGATCGATGTACTGGCTCAACTCGATAGGTACAAAAGCTTGACTGACATGGTGATCCAGCTGCTCAATCAAGGCAAGGTTATGAATGTGGCTCATTTCAATGAATACTTCAAGGGAGTCAATTCGGAAACGTTGCGAGAGAGGGCGGAGGCACTAAGAGACGAAATCGCTGTGCAAATTAGAGAAAAGGAGCTGGTTGTAGGATCTCCGCTCGTTGCTGAGGAGCCTTTGCATTCTATTAGTGTGAACTGCATGCAACTGCTTGTAATTTTGCGAAACGTGCTCAAAAAGACGCTCCAGCTCTGTGATACCCTCAATAACTACTATATTGAGTTTGCTTTCGCATTTAAACGAGACCCTGCGAACTGTACTGAGGCGATGAGGGCACTAATCAACGGAGTCCGAGGAGCGTATCAAGGGTTTATTGCTGGGCCAATAGAAGCTGCGACGAAGGAGCATCCTATATTCACTCATTTTAAATTCCTCATCAAAGAGTCGAGCAATCAAGAACTCGACCTTCTAAATCGTCTCAACAGTAGTTTCGATGCAGTGGAGAATAATCACCTGCTCTTCGAAGAAGAATTGCAGGACATAAACCAGCCTTACAAGTTCTTTAATGTCCTTGATAAATGGGCAGAGAAACATGCAAAAATCCAATCGGCCAGAGATAAAATGAATCCTGTGCTAATCAACCTCCAAATGTATCAAGATAACTCCCATCTTCGTCAGGAGCTGCTCGATGCAGCGCGAGACTATACAAATACACAAGCAATAATGCTAAATTCAATCGACTCCTGCCTGGCTTTCCTAGAGATCGGAAAGACCTTCAATCAAAAAAGCCTCGCAAGTAACCTCACAGCAAGATTACGGTATGACAGGAGCGGCATCATTGATTTCCTTTATGACTTGGAGGAGATTGTTGGGGCTTTGAGGATGAAACTCGTGAAATCCAAAGGGAAAATAGAGAAAAACTTTGAAGCGCTTATTGAGAATGTCATGGACACCGTAGTGCAAACTCTTGAATGCTTGAAAGTCATTGACGAAAATTACAGCAGTTTGCCCAGTCGGTTAGAGAAGTTCAGAGATCGTGACCCAACCAACTATGTAGCTGTGATGACCGAGGCCGTCACGGCTCTGAAAGAAATGGAGAAGGTGTTCACGGTATGGATAGACGGATTAGAGATCAAAATGATGAAAAAATGTGGAGTTACTATCGTCATTAGATCTTTCCTCACCAACGTCCTTTCAAAAGACGTAAAGGTGTGTGAGAAGCTTCTCATCGAGGCGAAAATAATGGAAGCTTTTCTCGACCGCAAAATTAAAGCCTTCTTCCTCGAAGACCTTACGAAAGGACAGTTTAGAAATCTCAGTACAAGGGACATCCGCGAGATTGAAATGTACCGCGAAAAATGTGAGGTCTTTGCTAATCACGCCGGAGGTTACCTCCTCTCGGCTGAGATCCTTGAACGAATTGCTTTGAAATATACAGTGCAATCTTTGCAAGACCTATTTGAAGGGCTTCGAACCACATTGCAAGTCTTCTGCGTCTTTTACAAGGAAGGGCTTGAGTACGTGAACCTTGCTAACAAAATATTCAATCATAAATTCGATGCGAATGAAATTTTGAATCATCTCCAATCGCTCGAGGACAAAGCTCAAGAGCTGATTAGAGCCGTTGCTAAAGCTCGCGATGCGAGAAGATACGGAGACTTAATCGAAGATAGGATACTAGCGATAGGTTTGAGGTCGATTATTCAGGACGATATTCTCGCGTTCTTCGAGGAGGCTCGTCGATGGGCTCTGATGCTTCGGAAAAAATTACTGGGCATGGTGACGTTTGATCGACAAATGAAGAACGCGTATGATGGAAGAGTTGTTTTGTACCAAGACGAGTGGATTCGGTTCGTGAAGGACTTGATACCAAGTATCCAAAATGACCTCTCCATGGTGGTGAAAAGCAAGAGTGATTATGACGAGCTGAAAGAGAAGATGGCTGCGTTTACGGAGCAGGTCACGAAAGAATTTATTGAGATGAAGGAGAAGAGCATATTGGAAGTAATTAAAGCCGTCACGGTGCTAAATTCTCGGTTTTTGACAGAGAAGTTTTTCCAAATGGATCGGCGAGACAAAACTGATCTGGTGATTCCAAAGCTGATGAGCTTCTCTGAGAAGATGAAGGAAATGAGACTCGAGTTCTCTAATGCTGAAAGGAAAATGGTGAAGTATGTGAAGGTTTGTGATGATGTGTTAGAGGCGATTGATTATTTGGCAGAGCCTGCGAACCTGAAATCAGCAGGATTCGAGAGCGTGATGAGGATTGAGGCTGTGATGGATTATGTCGATGTGCATGGATTGAGAGTTTGGAGAGACCTGATGAGTTTTCTGCTGCAACATGGGAATCAGCTGGCGAATAAGAGCTCGAGTGGAAGCAATTTTTTGAAGGAGGTTGAAGCGCAAATGAATATTACGTTCTTCGGAAAGCACATGGATATGGTGCTGGGATATTACTATACAAAAAAGCAAGCTTCATAAATTTTAATGGGATTAATTATCGTTAAGTAGGATCGATGGGAAGAGAAAATAACCTTAAATAAAATTCGCTGTTTTACATCTCTCTTTTTTTTGGTGTAACGTAGCTGAATTATTCTTCTATCCATCATCTAGGCACGGCTATTGGGTTGATCTAAAACAGTTTTTTGGTCTAACTATAAAATATATATTCATCTCATAATAATGGATTTCCTCATTCCTATGTTTTATTTTTGATTGAAATTTGCTGAGTCTGTTGGCAGGATAATTGACAAATAAGTGCCTTTTATCCGAACAGAAATCTGTGATATACCTTACACAGATTTCGAGAGGAAATAAAAATTCTTTTGAATATGGTTAATGATGCTATATGTATATATATCTCAATCAACATTGTAAAAAAGTTATCCTAGTACGAAGAACTCAGCTATATTTTGCTATGCTCAACATCAACAACCCAAAGAACTGAAATGATAGTTGTAAAAAAATACGCAAAGGTCTTCTCTTCTTTTCAACTTGTTTTTTATGGCTCAAGGAGGATAATAAGTGGATTAATAAGGTCATCTCCTCGATAAATATATTGAGCTTTATCTTCAGCAACCATCACAAGGTCATTAACTAATTGATTAAAAGTCACATCTTCTGGGACTGTGTAAGCCGGCAGTGTCACTCCTTCGATCGTTATTTCGCCAATTACCGAATTTGCTCTGATGTGAGTTTTGTTAAAAGAAGCTTTAACTGGGATCTTGATTTCATTTTCGTCAAGAATTGCATAGCCATCTGCGACTCCATTACTATCGAAATGGGCGGTTTCTTTATCAACAAACAAGTTTGGATTTTCAAGAGTCCTAAACGTCAAGTCGATGTAGTGATTTTCGTAGAGGAATTCAAAAGTCGCGTTCCATCCTACAACATAGTATCCTTTTGTCGCTTCAGAAAGTACGGCAGCTCCTAACAGAAAATAAAAGATAATAATGAAAGATTTCTTCATGTTGTAAGCTCAATGCACGATGAAAATTGCTTTGGGACCTTTGCCTGATTCTTGAGAGAATTTTAAATTGCTAATTGTTAACTATTCTTTCATGAAAAGTCTTCTTTAGAGTGTATTAAAACGAATAAATAATAAAAGAAAAAACGAACATCTCCGCTTGTCTGGGTTAAGGTCTTGAGCAGATGAAATTTATCTCTCTACCAATAGAAATAATGGTCACCTTGGAGCTACTGCAGTCATAGCTCTTATTTATTGAGAACTTTGTGAGCATGGGAGAATTGAATTTCAAGATCAAGATTATCACGAGGAAATATGGTTAGTACTTTTTCTTTTCGATTGATAATGAGTGTATATAACAGAGCTAAAACCTCGAATTTACATTTTATTGATACACATTGTATTTTTTGGAACACACTGGAATAATTCTTGAAAGGTGCCTTATTCTAAGCTGACATTCTTTTGTATAATCTAGTCATCAATCATTTGAGTAGCTCGGAAGCTTTTCAAAACTTTATTTCAGGTAAGATTGTCGGTTTTGAGGCTCATTCATATGTTTCGGAAAGAGCTTTCAGGGCTTGGATATTTTCAATATAATCGTTAAAACGAGCAGCAGTTTATACGGATAAAGCTATCTGAGAAAAACCGTAATTTTACTGGTAAGCATTTTATTTGAGAAAGAATAAAATTGCATAATGCTCCCAATCAAAAAGGAAATGTGAATTCATTTTCTGGCCTGTCAAGGTGTTTGCTAGGGATCTGTGACTACTATCGAGAAATTTGCCATTTTAATCAGCAACAGGTGCAATCTCAATTCTTATCATGTAGTGTTCGTTGTACAAGTTAATACTTTTCTCTTAGCTTGCACAGCAGAACAGTGCTGGAACAGCTCCCAGGCCATAACACTTCCTCATAGTTACTAGGGTAAAGGATATTTATTAGGATCGGTAAGTCCGCGATATAAATTGATCTCTCATTGATATAAGATAACCGATTGAAAAGGATTCTTTGATGTTAGAATAAATTTGGACAAAATCTTTTGACTAAAAGAATTTCTTATCATTATTATTAGTTCGAGTGGTGCCTCTCTTTTTATTGCCTGGGTTGGGTATGATGATAAAAACAGTCGGTCAGGTAAAATGATCTCGCGTTCATCATACTTCTTGGAGCATAACATACACTCAAAGGTTGTGGATTCTGCAGACAGAGACAGAATAGAATCTATCAAAGATGAGCTCCACAGCTCCTTATTGAGGAGCGACTGAGGGACATCGCTCTCTTAGTGTTAGCCTCTAAGCAAGATCTAGCTGGTGCTATGAGCATTTCTGAAGTTGCCGAAAAACTCGATATTATTGAGGTTGACATAGCACTTGTGCAACTCCCGGTGATAGTCTGCCTGATGACCTTCAGTGGCTCACTCAGGCAATCTCCAAGAAGGAGAAAAAATGAAATAGATTTGTGACAAATAATTAAGTTGGTTATTAGGAGCTTGGTTTACCAATTGCTGTGAGGAGCACCTGTACTTGATTACAACCTTTTTTGATATAGTTTTAGCTTAGTTAAGGTTGTTGGTAAGAACTTTTAAAATATTTTAAACCCGGCTGAAATAAGATGACCGAAAACCAGTATTTTTGTTTAATACACGAAGCAAATTTGATGAATTCCAGTAAAAAAAGATTATAAGTCTTATGTGTCAAGTTAATGAATAATTTTGAAGCATGTAATTTAGTAAAACCATTGTAGATGCTACTCATCAGTAGGTTGTTTATTGTCATAAAAGACTTCCGTTTGGAAATGTAACTATTAATACGCACTTTTATTGTCTATTCCCTCTTTTGCCAAAAATTTTAGCATTATAGAATTGACTCTGCTTTGTAATTTTCCTAGTCAGATCCTAAATAGAAAAAAACCCAATTTTTAACTGAACAGAAATCATATAAATCATCAACAAAGTACTTTATCTTTGAAATCATGGGTCTATCAATCTCTAAATCGATCGATCGGCTTTTCATGAAGAAAGAATTCAGACTCTTGATGCTTGGACTCGATGCAGCCGGCAAAACAACTATTCTCTACAAAATGAAACTAGGGGAAATTATTTATTCCATTCCTATGATCGGAATGGGAGTTGAAACGGTTAAATACAAGAATACTACGTTCACATCTTGGGACGTAGGTGGTGGGGATCGCAGTAGACCTCTCAGGAGGCATTACTATGGTGGCACGCAAGGACTAATTTTCGTTGTTGATTCTTCAGATACAGAGAGGATCGAATACGCTAAGGAAGAGTTGCAGAGATTGCTTAATGAAGATGGTCTCAAAGACGCTGCTCTGTTGATATTTGCTAACAAGCAAGATCTCAGCGGTGCCATGAGTTCGACTGAGGTTGCTGAGAAACTTGATCTCGCCACTGTTAACGACAGAGAGTGGTACATTCAGGGTACTTGTGCGATGACCGGTGGTGGTTTATATGAAGGTCTTGATTGGTTAAGTAAGGCAGTCTCTAAGAAGAAATAAGTTGAAATGGAAAAAAGAAATTTGTAAAAAAAGAAAATTGAATATTTTTCAGGAGTGAATTATAATTTCTTTCAATTTGTAGTATTTCTTTTCTTCTTGGGAGGTTGTTTTAATTCACTCTCCAATTAAACCTGAATTTCGGTTTTTCATTTCATTATTGTAATTTTCCTATAATCAGATTCTTTTGCCAGGTCTCTGGTACTTTAATAAACGTATCCTTTAAATCATCACAATAATTCAGATAAATCAAATAGCTACTCTACTGATGGGAAATGGGTCTGACAATACCTAAATTAAATTATTCGATAATCCTTTTGGGAAGAGAAGAGAATCTTGATGGTGGGACTCGAATCCGCATGCAAAACATCTATTCTAAACAAGCTTAAATTGATAGAAGTTGTCTCTGCATTTATTTGTGTGGGATTTCACATCGGAGCTGGTATTCACAGGAAAGTTATTTTCATTTCGTGGGATATAGGAGATCAAACCAAGGTTAGACTCCTCTGGAGACATTACTACTCAAACACTCAAGGTTCTATTTTTGTAGTGGATTCCACAGACAGAGATAGAATTGAAGAGGTTAAGGTAGAGCTTCATGGAATACTCGCTGAAGAGGAACTCAAGAATATCCCGCTTTTAGGATTAGCAAATAAGCAAGATCTAAGCAGTGCCATGGGTGCTACTGAAGTTGCAGAGAAACTCGCTCTCACCACCTTAACGACAGAGAGTGGTATACCAGGGTACCTGTGCGATAACCGGTGATGGTTTGTATGATGGTCTTAAGTGGTTGAGCAATGCGGTCTGCAAGAAGAAGCAGAAGAAATGACCTACAAAGCCGGACTGAACAAACAATTACATGTTTTTTTGCTGTTAGTTTCTATCTATATAATGAAATTTTCATAACAACGCTCTTATAACAAAAAATAAGCATGACCTGATAAGTTATCATCGAGAAAAAATTTACCGAATCATGAAGAAGAAAAAATAAATGTTGACAAATATCGATTTCCATTTGTAAAATCAAATAAAAAAGATTTATATATTAAATCTATCAATTTGTAAACCCAACTCATAGGCACTCATTTTGCACAAAAGTACAAACCCCAACGATACCACAAATCACAATCCAACTGAATCAAATCGATATGAATGTATTGTGGACTTTTCAACTTTATGTGTCTTCAAAAAATAATATAAATTAAGATCAAAATCTGCAAAACACCTAAAAGTATATGAAATCCCAAAATCAGTGGGCAGTCTCGAATCAAATATTTAGGTACCTTGGTCCCTCATCGTGAATAAGAAAGCCTATCTCGAAAACTATTTTTTATTTTAGGTAAATTGGTCATTGCAGCTCTTCTTTTTTTCTCATTACTGAAGAAACAACCGAATTAAGAAACCTTTCGAAGTCATACCAGAGTTTGGTATCAGGATTTTCTTCCAAAATTCCTGAATCAGATAGCAAACAACATCTTTACTTAT
>ENA-UOTZ01000440-UOTZ01000440.1-compost-metagenome-genome-assembly--contig:-NODE-440-length-35031-cov-20.146764_pt1 | contig 35031 bp, 23 predicted proteins | sample MGYA00238144_ERZ746983 | MGnify/ENA primary metagenome ERZ746983 (study PRJEB28759, sample SAMN06268863) | compost metagenome | isolation source: single cell | place: USA: California, Emeryville, Joint...
CTTAAAGAGGCTCCAAAATAAAAAATGGGTTGGCCACTTACTATTCGATGGTAAATCGATGGCCATCTCGCCATATTGTCATTCTCATCATAGAAAGCTTTGAAGACTACTTGCCAACCTTGCACACAGGTCATGACGAGGACATTCTTCATCCAGAATCCAAATGTAACTTGTTTGGCACCATTGAAGCCAGAAGGAAGGTCTGAATTCCAAATGTACGAGCGTTGGGTGGTCTGACAATTATAGCATTGGTTGATATTCGGATAGGATTTCGCTCTGCAAGACTGAGAGTAGGCAGGAATGAGGATCAGAAACAAAGAGACGCAAAACAGCATCACTCCGATTCCATAATTTCTCAAAATCAGCATTTGAAATCGAGTTATTTTAATCGATCTTTATCTTAAAGTTATCTCAGTTTTATAAAAATTTGGACTCATCCAAAGTAGTGATAATTATAGCGCGATTAAACTCGACTCAGAAAATCAGCAAAGTTGAATTGTGTCTTTAACAATCCAGCTTTTTTTGATAGTCTGAAAAGGAAATCGAGAATAAAATCTGTTTGAGGTAGCCTTCTCTCTGCTTAACTGCGTAATGTATGAATTCTAGGCGAAACTACATAACCATTATTCGAATTTACAAGATATCTAATCAGTTCTTCAGATTCTGTTTTGGTATCTGACTTAATGTCGTCACTATAAGTGCTTTGCCTGAAATTGTTGTGGATTTGGCATAGTCCGTTCACGCATTGATAAACGATCATCTTCTAAATGCTTTTGTGGGACCTCCTCTAATCAAATGCCTAATTAGTGTGGTTAGCACTACTCCAGCTGGCAGTTAAGCTAATGGTATCAAGAACTGAAAAACCTCATTGAAAAACCATATATTTCTGCATATTTTCCTAAATTGAAAATAATTAAATTGGTTGTTGCTCGCTTGCTCTCATGTTTGAAATTGTATTGAGCCTCATGATTGTAGGAGCAGAGCGAGGTTACAGAAATGTCTACGGTGCTTTTCATCTCAATGAAATAATTCTGTAGTGGTGTTTTATTGAGGGAATAGCTACCTTTTCTCTACCTCATTCCCTATGGTTATGTAGGAGTTCCTCGAATTATATTCAAGACTACAGAAACGAACGACGGAGTGATTTTCGATTTCGACGATTTTTTGCTCAAAGATATCTTTTTAAAAATATCGTGTTCTTACAGCTTCTTTCAGCATAGACTGCGTTGTAATAATTGCAAACCAATGATTGTCACAAGAATGTTGGCACCTTGCCACATAACGATTAAAATAGGTATGCATACAGGTGCTCTTGAAAAATATTAGAATCTTTTCTCCATATTTGTGCACAGCTATTGGGTTTCTTGGTAATTGAACAAGGTAGTGCACTTCACGATCGAGTAGGCGTTAGAAGCAAAAAGACTCAAAAGAGGATCATGCTTTTGCTCCCTTTTTTTCGATAATAACATAGGCAGGCATACTTTTAATCAATTTTTATCTGTAAACGATCTCAAATTTTCTGAGAAGTTTAGACTCATCCCAAAGAATATCACATGATAAAAATGCAATTTAATAGCTTTTGAACCTCAATCCTCTCTAAACTTCATCCTAATAGACGCTAGCCTGTAAATGGCATCTCAGATGAGATTTTTCCTTTGGCTCTGCGAAATTAAACACAGGAATCGCATGAAGTCCTAGCATAATGAGAAGTCGCTACGATGATAAAGCGTACTGCTTGGTTCTCATAACATCATTCAAAGTTAAAAACAATTGTAATTGAAAATTTGTATTGATGATATTATAGTTTTTTCTAACCTTCGGCAGTTTGCTCTTCTATCAACTTATTGCTTAATGTTTCTGTTAAAGTATTGTTATGGTTCAATGAACATAGCTTCCCATAACAATTAAATCTACTCAAATTACTAAAGAAAGTCCTCTCCTCTCAGAATGGGCAGGTAATATCAATTCATGAGTTGTACAATTATATCCGCTCAACCGAACAGCTCTAACTCAACGAAACGAACCAAGACCTGACTTGAAATCGCTATCTAATTATCGGTTTCATTTCACTGTACCTACGATGAACCTCTTCTCATATTCAACTGAAATAAGGCAAAATTGCTTTCATGGGCTATTTCTGCTGGAACATTAATTATACAGCAACTTTACTGAAAAAGTACCCTAATTCCGGAACCGATTATTGAAAAAAAACATCAATAACTTCAAATAATTATTCCGTTATCTTCTCGATAAATATAGTTCCAGATGGATTTTTCAAACTATCTGAAATCGAATTTAATTTATCGTCTGCTTTCTTCTCATCACCGATCTCTAAAGCAGAATTGATTGATGCACTTCATTCAATAACGAAAGCTCATCACTCAAGAAAAACTCTACGTCTTTTTCATTTCTCTGGGATTCAAGAGCGCAGTACCGATTCAATAAAAAATTATCAAGATTCAAATGTAACCACTGCATTCCGTTTTCCTCTAAAAAACTCGCATATCTATAGTGTAAGGACGGTCATTTTTTCTGGGCGTCTAATATCCAGCATAGTATATAAGCACAATTCGGATTTAATATTTGGAATTGAAATCGGAACTTATTAATTTTTATTCTTCAGTCTTTTTAACTTATTCAAAAAAAATTTTCAGTATATCGAAGTTTTGGGTATTTCTATAAAACCGATTGATTCGCTGAAATTTTCACAATTAGGTTATATCGGAGTAATAATCTCAGAATATAAAGAATTATTGATATTAGAACTAACTTAAACTTTATCAATGTCTGGGTTACGCATGCAATTTCTCTATAAGTCCGACAAAACTGAAGGCGAGCAGTCGCCAGCTAGAGGCTCCATGCCCATTGAATTCAGGCAATTAAAAGAAGGAGAACGGTCAAAAAAAGGATTGATGAAGCAGCCGGATCAGCCAACAGAGAAAAAAAGATGGAATACAATAGAAGGAGGAAGAAAATCGCGAAAGGAGGAGTTAGCACTCGCTCGACCTGTTTCCAAGTCATGTGGTGTGATTATCACGAGATCACAGAGTGTTCCAGTGAAAAATGAGCATCCTGAAGCGTCTGAGACTGAAGTCACGCCTTGCGTAGGAAAACTCACGAAAAGGAAACACTTTAGACATAGAAGCGTGGCCGAGACGAATCCGGTGCCGATTAATAGCGAGACGCTTGAGACGGCAGGCGGTTTATCTTCTCTTCTCAAACTGAAACTTCGCAATTCTGCCTTGAACACACCGAAAAATAATAACTTACAAATTTCTAAAACGAATTCAGAATCGAGTGCGTGTGAGTTACATCAAGAGTTGAATTCATTAGCAGAAATCACCAATCATTCATTTACAACGATATCAACTGATGCAGAGAGTAACAGCTCCTTGAAGATGAGTTCGTCAACATTGAGTGATACGTTCATAAAAAAGAAATCGAATCTGAAGAAACCTTCAGCTTTCTTGGAGCATAGCATAGATGGAAAGAAAGTAGTACAGTTTTCGGAATGAAGAAATAGCAGACTAGTTGTAATTCTTTTAGTGCGGATATATGTAACAATTATTTAATTTTTGAAATTGAAATCCGATAGATACGTTTGAGTGTTATGCACAGCGCATCAATCGATTTATAACTTAAATATTCATATTTTCTGGAAATCAGATACTATCAAAATGCGTATTTTTGTTATATTCGGCATAAGGTAACCTTCTAATGGCTAGATTGTGGACTTGTTCGAATAAAATTTTTCTAGATGAAAAGATGAGCTGCCAGGAGATGATTATTTGTTAGAAGTTTGAAATTCAGAAGAAAGTTCATTCAACTACTCGTTATTCTAGACTAATCAACATCCTCGAATGAGTTTCGATCATTTCCTTTGTACGATATTTATGGAATTGAAGAATCGAACTCTCAGAGAAGTCCTGGTAAAGCAATCATAAAATGAAAATTTAGATGTTGAGTGTGATAATGAAACAATCAATTTAACTCTGATATTTGCTTTTTGGTGGTTGCATGAATGCTTCATATATTATCAACTGTAGATATTAAACTCCAAAAGCATTCACTTCAGCTTGAAAAGCTTTAATAATGAGGCTAATAACTGGTTTTCTAAATAAAAATTGATAGAAATCAGACCAAAGCTTAGATATTTGCCCGGAATAGTAACAAACACCCAGACTTCTATTTTAAATGGTATAAGAGCTAATAATATCATGGCGAAAGCTCCACGAACATTATTAACAAAAGCTTCGATTTTTAAAATTTGCTCAAGAGCTAAACAGGGCTTTTTGAAAGGTTTCATCTTACCTTATTGCTCATTAACTGCATCTTGATCCTGCGATTTTGAAGCACGAGATACAGCACACAGAAGAAAGAAAAACACATTATTTTGTCTCTTTTCCAGTCCTCTATTACTCGCACTCCATCCTTACGCACTAATTGACCATAAGAATCTTTCAATTGTTAACTTCACTGGTAGATATGATGGAATAAACTCGACAGAGCCCGCAACACTTGCTTGGTTCATAATTCAGCGTGCATATACCTGTTTTCAGCATTAGTTTTGTGTGAGATAAGCATGAATTTGTTGGGATTCGCGGCTATTTAATCCTGCTGAAAAAGCCCTATCTCGTATTTTCCCGTGGAATTTCTGATCAAGTTGCTCACATTCCGTATTCGATTATATTTTGCAATTACTTCTATAGAGTTCGAGATCAATTCTTCAATTAAATAATTATAAATCGATAAAACTCTAAGTTAATTAATTGCCTGTTCTCCTATGAAGCTTCTCTGCAGGCCGAATCTGAAGTTAATATAGCTGGTCAATTGTTAAAACCCCTCTGATACACTGCAAAATGAGATTTATCTTAACACTGCGTGGAAATCCCCACTGAAAGAACGCTGACAATAAAAACGACTTGACCTCTTGGTTAAAGGCAGCCCTCTTTCCTGCGTTTGGATCGCATTGCCTGCGAGTCGGATTTAGCATTCGGAAACCAAATTTGAGTTTCGAACATTTGGCTTCGAGTGACGTGATAAATACCAGTGTTTTTTTATATTCTTTAATAGATTAATTCGTTTAAAAAGATATAAATTAGGGTTTTAGCGGGCATAAAAATATTAGATTACTGACGCCAGATCCTGATTTTAGCTGCGAGTTCGGTGTGCTGGCGTATAAAAATTAATTCATTTGCGACTCATAAAATTAATCAATGTCCGAGCCCACCCTGCTTCTCTCAAAATCTGAAAAATCCGCGATAACCATCGATCTCCTTCCTACTCGAGGTTCGGCACCGGAAAGCAATCAACCGGTACAAGGAGTCAGACTAAAAAGAGACCCGAAACTCCTGGCGCTGCAACCACAGCGTCGAGGAAAACGGTGGCAGACGACGGAGGAAGACAGCGCGACTCTGAAGGAGAAAATAAAAAAACCTAGACGATATTCAGAATCGCATGTTATAATAGCGAGGTCTCGCAGCCTTGAACCGAAGAAGACTGAAGTACCTAAAGAGCCCGAGACTGAAACTAAATCCCCTGTCGGAAAACTTGCGAAAAGAAAGCATTTTAGAAACAGAAGCCTGGTCGACACGGGGACGAAGACGATTAGTAGCGAGGTGCTTGAGACAGCGAGTGGCCTGTCTTCGCTTTTCAAGGCGAAGCTGCAGAACTCTGCGTTGAGTGCATCGAAAACCTCAACAATCTCACAATGCGATGACCAATCTCCAATGCTTAGAGTGGCTTCTAAGGAAGATTTGAATTCGTTAGGAGAGCTCGCAAGTATATCTCACACAAGTATATCAACGGCTACTGATAGTAGCGGCTCGGTGAAGTTCGGATCGTCGATACTGAGAGACTCGGTCCTAAAGAAGTCATCGAATTTGAAGAAACTCTCAGTACAGTCACCGGGTGTCGATGGAAAGAAAGTACAGTTTTCATAATTTTGATGATTGATTATTATCTTATTATTTAACAAGTATACATATATTTGAGTTTGTAAACAGGTAATACATTAGTCTACCACTGGAACTTCAAACCTTGCGTTTGATATATTCGTTGTCCAATTTTTTTACAACTCGCAATCGAGATTATCATTCCAAATTTCACTCTCTAATAGATTCATTAGGATTGCAAAGCTGTGAATTAGTATGGTACTTTAGCATTTACAAAATAAGATGAATTGATATCGATATGTGTGGAGTCAGAAAAAAGCAATTTCGGCGATTTTCGAAGTTTTGAAACTCAGATAAAACTAGTATTCTATAAAAATATGTATCTTTGCGGGACTTTAAGACTTACCACTAAGGAATTCTCAAGAATGAAACTCTATCGCTCAGAAATAGCCAGCAACACAGATTTTCAATATTTCTGTAAAAAGGAAGAGAAAAACAGTTTTTGGTCGGCTATCTCTTGGATTAAGCATCTTTTAGGTGAAAAATACAAAACATCATGGCACATATCTTGTTAGACGGACCGTAATGAAGCTAAAGAGATTAGCTAGACGGATAGACTATTGCTTGTGTGTTGGTGATTGAATTAAAAAGAAGTTTCACATGAAAAAGCTTGAAACTGCTGGCCTTGTGCAGAGATTTCAATCTACGTCAGGTCTAACATGATTAATTATGTTCTTCGATTGGGGCAAACTTCATTTTTTCCCTTGCTCAGGAAAGGTATCGTTTAATTTATCGATACTTTGCTGAGTCGGCATACCAAATGAAAAAGCAAAAAAGCAAAGCCATATTTCATTTCATTCCGAAAAAGAAGGCTAAAATGTTTACATTAACCCTCGAGAAGGAAATAAGGCAAAATTAGTATGAACTTCTTTGTTTAAGTGAGGAAGAATCTGTCAAAAAAGACCTCTCCATGTAAATTAATCCTCATTTAATTCCAATGCAACTGCTACAGAATTTTACATTCACAGCTTTTTACTAATATTTCAGGCAGAATTCGCATTCATATTGAAAATATTAAATCTAATCATGCCGAAGAAAGGAAAGATGGATACTAATTTTTTCAATACCTTTAGAATAATAGAGACACTAAGAAGTTGCAGAATGTTATAACTGCTTCACTTTTGCACTTTTGCACAAAATTTTATCAACAACTGCAATTATATAATTATCGTAAATGTCTGAGTTAAGAAATAGTTTTGATTTATTTGTGATGAATTGAGTAAAATCATGAATTAAAAACTAATTTTCTTTGAAAAACAAATTAACCGACGACCTTCTCTCTAACGAAAAAAGCTTTTCTCACATTCTTAATCAATTTGATTGATTTTGCATACCATTTATCAGCCCCTCTCAACTTATTATTCACATTCTACCTTTTTATAATGGCTTCTATTCAAATCTCCAAAAAAAATTTATTTCAAGTACGCAGTTAATTTCCAACGAAATATAAAATACAAGCTCTAATTCTTGGAATTACCAAATCAAATTCGCTTGATGGGAAGGAAAAAAATCGAGATAAAACCAATACTGGACCACAAAACTCGGAAAGACACCTTCCACAAACGAAAGCAAGGTCTCCTCAAGAAAGCTGTCGAGCTTTCTATCCTTTGTCGTGTAAATGTATTTGTAGCATTCGATGATTTGAAAGGCGACGTGATGCTCTTATCTACCAAAGGGAAATTCAACCTGGAAGAGAACTTCGAGCCACGTGGCAAGGAACCCAAAGCCAAATTCAACATTAACGACTACCCTCGCTTCCACCAGAATTCTGCCTGTGGTCGTGGGAATGAGGATGAAAGCGATGACAACAGCTCCGAGGAAGGCGATGACCCCGTCATTGCCCAAGAAACGACTCACCAGGGAGAGACCTTGAATAAATTATACTCATTCTCCCATCAAGCAGCCAAAGATAACCCTCTCGTCTCGAATCTTTCAATAATGGAAGAAACCAGCTTCACGTCCTCCACCATTGATGCTCTTGGCAAGAAAGTCGGTGAGCTCCAAAAACTCGTTGGAGGCCGTGGGAAAAAGAAACGAGAGTTAGAAAACCTGTTTTTTGGCATTGAAGATCTACTCGCGAATCTAGATCGAAAATTGGTAAGAGAAGAGAGCATGACTAGCCTGAAGAAAGTGGTGAATAACTCTGACGCAGCGTCGATGATCAGCATCAACACTGAGCGACCGGAGTCCCAGAAAGTGAGCATCTACTCGGAAAGCAAAACTAGCAAAAGAACGCGCAAACCGCTTAAATCAGGCAGGAATAATCCCGTCAAGGGAGACTTTGCAGAGGGATTGCTTCTAACGCCTTCAGAGAATTTGATAATGCTCCCGAAAGAAGAAATGGATGTATTGGAAGAGGAGTCATCATACAACCGAAAACGGTTCCCCGTGAAGAAAGAGATCCAGAGCAACAATATTTCGCTGCTCACGATGAAAAACGAACTTTATTATAATACTACGATGAAAAGCGAACCTTATTATAATTCTACTATGCACAGCGGCATGGATTTGGGAAAGAAGCTGATAAAGCAGGAGACTGGAGCTTTTGAGAGCAATCCGGAGCTGCGCTTTGATTATCAGCACCCGAATATGATGGTGTGGGATCAGTCAAACAACCCGGCGAAGTTCACGGTGAAAGGTGAGGAGCAGACGGATAATCCGGAGTGGTTTGCGAACTATTTCCAGTCGCATTTCATCGAAAGGAAGCTGTTGGAGAAAGAAGAAGAATTTATGAGTTTGGAATTCGATGCGATGTCGACTGACGGAAAACCTATGGACAAGCTGAGGAACTATTTCTAAGTTGAAGCTTTTTATTAAGTGAGATAATCTCCTCAGGATAATGCTCTTGTAAGTTATTATAATATAATTTTAACACTCATTTTCCGAAAAATTTATTGTATTCTGTTATATATGAGGAGATAACAATTTTTTGTTATGATTGTTGGCCAACATTTGCGGTAATCTCGGATTTGAAGACAAAGGATCCAAAGAAATCTAAAGAAATCAGTTGGAGACATCAAGCAATGTGGATTTTTTGTTATTTCATTGAATTTCGTAGGGTACGAGAGGGAGCTGATAGCCTATTATTCGATATTTTTCAATTAGCAAGGGTCTGAGTACAATATGAACTGTAGATTCAATTTGGTTTACTGAGACAAGATTGATTCATTTCTTTTTCAAACGCAAAACAACAAGAATAAATGGCTGGTGAATGGCTTATTTAGAAGGAGGGATGTTTTTGAATGTTTCACAAAGAGCGATAACTCCGCAAGCAATTCTGGCTCCTGCGTGACCCGTCGTCTTGGAGTCAGGGAAATTTCCTTTTCCGAGGTCATCTGGGTCGGCGTGGACAACCACTGAGCGGCCAACTACGCTGTTCTCTCCGAAGAGAGATATAAGGCCATCGCTAATGGCAAGGTACGCGTTTCCTTTACTATCGCTTTTCAGATTTCCGAGATCACCTACGTGTCTCTCGGTGTCGTTAGGGCCACCATGGTCTTTTCCATGCGGATTGAAATGAGGACCAGCGGTTTTGCACCCTTCAGTCAGGTCGCCGTATTGGTGGATGTGGAACCCGTGCAGACTGTTAGCTTTAAGACCGCGTACGCTGGCAATAATGTTAGTTTTTGAGGTTGGTGTGTCTTGAGTAAAACTAACAAGGCCGGTGACGTTTGATCCTCCATCAGGGTACAGAATTGTAATGGCGTTTCGGGTAGTGCTTGGTTTGCTGTCAGCGTTGTTTGCTCTTGAGCGAGTTGTGAACGCAAGAGTTCCAAGGGAAGCGGCGAAGAAAGCTTTGAGCATTGGAATTGTTCGATTGAATTTCTAATTTATTGCTTTTGGATCTTAATTAGAATATGCGGCTTCAAATTAATTAGAGGAAATTCTTGCTTTTCGTTACAAGATTTGACTCATAGACTGAGATTTGCTAATTTATTATCTCACTCCTTGAGGAAGAAATATCAATCGCCCTTAACTTGACCCTTTTACTGTTGATTTGAGGTGTGCTGAGGCTAAGTTATCTAATAAACATGAGAAAATCCATATAAATGGGGGGTATTTTTCTCATTTCTTGTGTACTTAGTAATTTTCTTAAAAGGACCATGATTGAGGAATTTTGAGAAGAATAACTTTATGCATAATTGCATTAAATGTACACATACACATATCAGAGCTTGCTTCTCAGAAGCTCATAATGAAAAGAAAGAGAATCAAAAATTTAAGTAAAATCGCCCACAAAAAAAAATGCGGTCAACGATTGTAATTCTCACAAGAATAGAATAGTTAATAAGAAGATTTAATAAAGTGGAATATTGTAGTACACAAGGGGGTCATTCCATGGTATTCAAGGTTCTGCGATTTGAGCTGAGCATCTTCTCCAGCACATCGACAAAGCTCTCCGTCTTTTCAACCGTTAGCGGAGAAGTAATCTTTCGCATTTCGCTTTCTTTTGTACTGGCGCTTTCGATCTCGCTTCGTCTTGTGTTCTCATCCACCTCTTGGATAGGTATAACAAATTTCATATAAGTCAGTCGTTTCTTTTCAAGCACTGGCAGAGTCTGATTCTTCGCGTTTTCCCTTCTCTGCTTACGAAGGCTGATTATTTTCTGCTTATCTTCTTGACTAACTTCCAAGACGGAATGTTGCTCTGTCTCATGATACGAGCCTAAAGTCTCAGCGTCCGGTTCTGTTAAAATAACTACCTTTTCGATGTCTTTCTCCCTTTTTGGAGGGGATTGATGTTTGTTGATACTTCGGATCAGCTCGAGGAAATTATCCTCCTCTGTGCTTTCCGAAGCTCGAGCAATTTGGATAGGCTCTCTCAATTCAAATGCTTTGCTGCGTTTTTTGGTTTTTTCGTTCCCGTTTTGAGTGAGATCAGAAGTCGTTGCAAAAATATTCTTTAGAAAATTTTTCTCTTGAAGATCTGGCTCAGTTGATGTATTCACAGTGGTTAGCCCACGTTGAAGGACTGGCTTATTATTCCGCTGTGAAACTTCTTTGCTGGCGAATGTATTTTCTAAAAATCTTCGGAAATTTCCTTGACTCGGTTTCTTTTGGTTCTTTCCTTCAGCAGAAAGCAGTGCGATCACCGGGAGTCTTAAATCAAGCGATTTCTTTTCTACGACGGACTTTTCCTTCGAAATCGATTGAGTTAAATCACAAATGCTTTCCGTGCTTGGTTTTTCAAAAGACTGGTTGCTTTTCCTCAAATGACTCAAGGAACGATTGAGTTTTTGTCGATTTTCAGGGGTTCTGATCCTCTTCTCTGGGAAAGGACTCTTTGTCTGGAGACGCGATCTCTGAGGGTCAAGTACTTGGGATGTGGTGATGTCACATTGCGAATTAACCTCTTGGATGTCCGAGAGCTTAAGTGCGCTAATGGAGTAATTTCGGTGGTGTTTCGGCATCTTACTCCTCGGATTGACCTCAGAAGGCTTTTGAGGGAGTACTTCAGCCGTGCCAGGCCGTTGGAGCTGGGAAGGTTGGCTCATGGACTCGCTGCGGTGGAGCCCATGTCGTATTCTCATGGGTTTCATTTGAGACATATGCTGGAAGGTGTCGATGGTATGGTTGCTAAGGTGGACTCCTATAAGATAAGTTCTTAATTGTGTATATTAATTTTTGCTGAATAATTCGGGTTTGTTCGAATCTGAATCCGCTATTTAGAGCTATGTTTCTATGAAGAATATAAATTTTATCGAGATAAATTAAAATCCTCAGCGCGTCAGGATTAGGTTAAGACCAGGCTAAGGCTTTTTCGATATTTAATTTTTTACTAACTGAGAATTCAGGTCTCACATAAATTTTCTGAGAATTCTTTGAAGGAATTAACTTCTAATCGCTCGATTGATTCCTATTTAATAGCATTTTCCATAAGGCTCCGACTTTCTGCGAGAAATAATCTTTATACTTCATTCTTAGTTTTCATGCGACAAATTTTTGCCTCTACAATTTTGCTTTATTCAGTTGCTGTCCTGTACTTAATAGCTAAAACTATCATTTCTAATGGTCGTGTGCAAAACGGGAAATTAATTTCTTGACTTCGTATTGCATTTTGACGGGAAGCCACAAGTTTCTAAGAGTTCAAAGACCATAACTGCACCAACATGGGAGATAGTTTTGCACTCAAATAGTATGGGAGATGTTATTGATAGAGGTTAAACACCAACGCTCCCACAATAAACCTAAAAAAAGAGCTCACTACCAATTGTCGAATGATTATATTAATGAATATTTTTAACTGAAGGATTGCATGAATAATTAGATTTGCTCTGCTTTTTTCTATAATGCCTCAATCTTTTCCATAGAATCTCTCCTCAAGATTTCAATAGCATCGCGCATCCATTGAATCCTTAGTATTTTCTGAGGTACTTGTCTGTCTTCATCGTAAGGGTAGACGGTAGAAGAACACCCACGCATGTGGATTTTTAGTAGATCGTTAATTTAGCATTTCTTAGTATAATAACTTATCTTCTCTCAGAAGAACCTGAGGAAACTGAGGCATACGAACCTAAATACTGTAAAGCACACAACATGATTCAAAACAAGCGATGAGGCTTGACAAATAAAATTTAACAAGGGAAGTTTCACAGCAATAGTACTACATTGATAAATGGATTATCGGCTTTCAGGTAAATCAAAAACAAACTTCAAGACCTTAATATGGCTTAGACTACCGTAACTTAAGCAGCTCCAGATACTATGATCCGAAAGAGTTCGCTAATTACTACCAAAAGGCTCTAGCCCGCGAAAAAGGAAGAACTATGATGGAACCTGAAGAAGGGTATACTTCCCCAGATCCAGACCGCTCTCTATTCAACACAGACCGCGTAAACTCCCACCTCTTTCTGCATGCCATTAAACAGCTTTTTAGGGCAGACGAAGCTTGAACGAGTCTCGACTCAACCCAATATTGAACCGAAGGGATGATAGTCTGCGAGAGAACCGAAGTTTCCTGCAGCAGGAGCCTTCAGTTTCATATGGCCTTCAAAACCGATCGTTTTCCCAGCCGAGAGTGAATATTCCTCGGGAATTTCTTCCAGCGCTGTCAAATGTGAAAAATCCTTCAAGTCTACACGATCAAACAGTGCTTTATGACCCAGTCAATCAGTCAGTTACAATGCCATTAAGCGCGCTCTCGCAAATCGGAACTAATACCTTAAGGAATCCGAATGGCGCAACTGTCAAGGTCAGAAAAGAGCCCAAAGATGAAGATCCACTTCAGAAAGAGCTGAAAATGTCGCTTGAAAAACAGAATTTGGTCCTATCTCGCATTTCTGATAAAATCGGCAAGGCGTTGAAACCTCTTCCGCAAATGGAGCCCATGGGTGAGCTTGATGAAGAAGATGATGCTCCGGCAGGCAACCAGAATCTGTTTAATCCCTCTCCTTGGATTCCTCCTCAGAAAAAAGAAGAAAAAAAGTACGATTATGACCGGCGATTGCAGGAGATGGAAAAGGAAATGGAAATGAAAAATATGATAGCGCATCAGCAAAGTACCCTCGAACGGCTTCAGATGTTACAACTAATGCAAAAGAGACCTCCACCTCCTAAAAAGAAAATCGATCCGATTCGTGCGATTGAAAAACTTGATGAAATGAACCGAAATACCAGTATTTCAAAGCAATTTTAGCGGTTGTTACCTTTTTCTATAGTGATTCCGATGATGCTTATGATGGCGGGCTATAACCCCTTCCCGGTGCAGAACCCACAGTAAGATTAGGGCTAAATAACTTGATTAACCATTCTTAGAGCGGCAAATAAGGAAACGAAGGAGATACAGACTGAGAAGATTAAAGAAACAAGGGAAATCCAGACCGATGAACTACAACCCATGGAAAAAATAATTTATGTTCATGTGGCTGATAATAGGGGTGAACCGCTACCAGATAACGCGAAGCATAATTTACAATTCTTGTAACCGCAGTTAAGTGAAAGGGATTTCTCACTGTTTCTGTAGGAGGCCTCGAAGACGTCTCAAGCCGTTCCTTTGGGCAATGACATATGTGAAGCTCATGGAATTCTATGGGAATAAGACGATTGATGCGCTTCTTAAACAAATCCATCAGGATATCCCTCAGATGCGGCTTCAAGTCAATGCAGTAAGGATTTTGTTTCGGAGCAAAATAAAGTTATTGAATAGCATATGAGGAAATTGTTCATTGCAGCTTTAGACCCGACGATGCAAGAGGTATGTTAACTCAGTAGTTGTTGGAGGAAGATTACGATTGACTAGATTAAAAACTGCGAGGATATGCCGATATATGATAAATTTATCCCAGAGGAAGCGACTAGAGAAGAGGCTCTTGCAGGGAGAATGCATATTGAGGTAACAAATGGATGAGCTTCATCGTTGCTAAGAGCATATTAAGAACATGATGGTCAGTATTATTCAAAGGCTGATCAAAACAACGACGGTTGAAAGTCTGGGCGAAACAACGCTACTTTATCTGGCAAACATATCAGCGAACGAGATGCTCATCCCGAACTATATCCTGACGCAGTTCGAGATCAGTCGGCTTAATTTTACTGCTTTATACCACAAATTAGAGTAAATGAGAAGTTAAGGCAAACTGTTTAAAATGATGATTTATTGAAGAATTGCTGAACCAAAAGGCGCTCTGCAGTCAAAGATGATAATTGGAATTGCCTTAATTGCAAGGATAATGATAAACGAGGTCGTTTTGAAGGCACTGACGATATTTGTTCACTTCTTTGATACAAAACCAGAAGATCCTGTGCACCCAGCCCTCAAGGAGTAATCTTTATTTTTATCACATATCTCACTTTATTAATAATCAAAGGAATCTGAAATTCTTAGCCTCGGTGCTCTATAGGACAACAATTGACTATTTCAAAGCGGAATTACCTGTGGTAACCGAATCCAAGATAAGAGTCCTACCCGCGGACCCTATCTCTGTCAGAGGTAGACTATTCTCTTTTTGAGATCAATTTTATATTTCACTTACTGATAAGGTTCTGAAAATATCAATCCTAATCCGGCAGAAGTTATCAACGGGCTTTACACGAAAATAGAAATCAACGAAAAAATGAAAGGCGTTTTTGAGTATAAATATAATTTTCAACTTTGCGCTCTAACATGCGGTATTGCTAGGGCTGCAGAGCTTACAAACGCTTTTAAAAGGTGGCTGAATCAATTGTATTTTCTAGTGACAACTAAATGGAAAGAGACAGTAGACCAGCTAAAAATGTGGAAGGCTGAACCACAAAAATATCGAAATGAACTGATCAAAGCTTCCATGGATCCTCTGCGCAGGAATTTACTAACATTGGCATATCAAAGGCCTATAAAGTACACCCCAAATCTACAACCTGCTTAAAATAAAGGCTTCAATTTCTTATTTTGAAACCAATATCATTCCATTCCCACTCATGCTAGTGGTTCCTCCAGTCGTCATAATGTATAGGCTCACTGATCAAATATTTACTATTCATATTTTACTTTTTCGCATTTTTCAGTGGTATTTCATTGAAAGGATTCCTTTTTTTTACTTGTAATATTTTGTTTGATTTTTCGAATAAATCATCGAATAATTCCAATGATTTTTCAATTTGGTAGTTTTTGTATTAAACCTAAGCGAAAGAGAAAGGTTGCTGGTTTTGAGTTAATTAATGCAATATATAGTAAGTATGAATTAATGAATTAGTGGAGATATGCATGCCGCAGATATATACATGGCGGCTAATAACATGATATAAAATACTATCACATAAACCAGTTTTCGCAGCACTATCTCCTAAGTTTTTTAGCATGTGCTATTGCACGCAACTTCTTCACATAAATATTATTATATTTAGAGGCAAAAGCATGTAACGGGCATGGGTGAAATACCCTCTACCCATTCTAATAGTGTCCCTTGATAAACTCACAAGGGCTTTTATAATGATTCCTCAGGAGCGATTTCATTGAAAATCGGCAGGCGATTTCTGCATGGGATTTTATTTAATATTTTCTCGACTTTGATGCTCGAGTTGCTCATTCTCCAGATCTCATCGAGCAGCTCGTAACTGTAATTACTTCTTTCAGCATTCCAAGCGAACTCTGTTGATGGGGTGTGGAAGATATTCGGAGTAAACGCCTCTTTGTGCAGATACTGACATCTGATTCCATAGCTACAGTGACCTTGCTGATGGTACTGTTGGCAGGGTCTAGTTTTATATTTCTCATGTAAATGCTTCTTCTCTTGGAGCTCATGTCGGCCATGAGCGAATGAGCAATTGTCTCCGAACTTGCACCAGCCTCGGAGTTCAAAGTTCTTGCACAATTCAGTTTTTAGCTTCATCTTGTAAGATTTAACGAATTCCCTTCTTTCCTCTACGGTTTTGAAAACTTTCTTCTTTGGCTTCACGTCAATGATTAATTCATTGTGATCGTCCTTCTCTTGCACAGTTCTTTCTGGAGTGTTTGATCGGGTGGTGTTGTAAGAATTGCCTCCATTGGATGAAGCATCGAAGTCCTTTGCGAGGAGTCTGCTGTCTAGCTCCTTTGCAATAAGCTTGTTGCTTCGAGGAGCAAGAACTTGAGAGTTGAAGATCTCGATTTTTGTTGGCATTGTTAGATTTGTCGGGTTGTTTGTGTTGATTTGGTTTGGATTTCTTTTTGATTATGAGATGATTGCGCTAGGCTTATAAGCCCTATCAACGCGATTTACTGCCCAAATTTCACCGATAATATTTACTCGAACAAATAATCCATAGAGTTTACTGATAATTATTAATGATAGGGTGTTGACAGATACTGTCAAAGATTATTAAAGCTGCGACGAAGTAACTCAGAATTTTATGATTCTCGATCAAAGTTCGGGTTCTTCAGATATTAATCCAAGAAAATAGTCCTCGGAAACTCCCTACCCCCATTCCATGCAAAAAATCAATTTGTTAGTGAGAAAAGAGTGAGGTATAATACAGAAGGGGAGACGGCAGCAGTGTTAGTTTTCCGTGGTTTTGAGGGGACTAATGATACATTGTTGTAACCAAAGGGTTTGCTTTCATAAAGATTCGTTAATGTTCGAGAGCAAAGTTGTTTCATCAGCGTGGGACTGAAGCTAATAAAGAGAAAGATTTCGTCAGGATGAGAGAGTTGGTAATTAGCTGGAACATAAATCTTTGGCAGTAACTGAAATTTAATTAAAGTCAATCTTCCCGAAATCTTTCTCAAACAATTTGGGAATTAAAAAAGAGTATCTTGTTGGTCTAATTTAACGTTGCCTAACTTTTTTCCTATGGACATCATCACCAAACTACTCTCAAACATATATTAGATCATTCAAATTTCCATTCTTTGAGATGGGCAAGAGGAATTTCATCCGCGTAGAGCATGCCCCTAGGGAGAATCCTAACACAAAGAGCAGAGTATTAAGGGAAAAAAAAATGCATTTTGTTGTTTAGTAGGTGCTGAAGAAGGTGATAGTAGGGAGGGGATTGCACCCTGAATAGCTCTATTCTCAAATGCTCAAGCACGTGATCATTTGCTGAGGTAACTTAGTTTTTAGTTGGAATGATTAGTACCAGTCAAAATAGAATAAATTCAGTTTGATAGAGAAGAAACTTGAACTTTCAGAAAAAATTCGCAGCGACTGAAATGAAAAAACCCCGATTGCGGCAATCTTTTATCAAATTAGATTTCTGGGCGAATCGCGAAGAAAAAGAAAATAAACGAAGATTCGCTGAAAAGTTTAGTGAAAATAAATTTACTGTAAAATTTTTGCTTTGTTCTCGAAATAGTTAATCGTAATGATCCAGAAATAAATTAGATGTTAATCTCTTGATTTAACGAAAGGAAAGAAGAAGCGGCTTGAAAAATATTCTGTCAAACCAGAGTGAGGTTGTATTTATTGCCTAAGCAATATTCCACTGTCTAGAACGACTTGAAAATCATATTATTTAAGGTTGTTTCTGCAAAGGACTTGTTTTTAAGGAAATTTTTCGTTTGCGTTTGATTTTTCAACGAGGACTATTTTGTTATGCATGAAAACCTGAGATGAATCCGCTACGTTCAGTTCAGAGAAGCCAAAATGCTTCCGATTAGGTGAGGGTGGTTGAAATGCAGTTTCTACTGCCCTTCTATGCCATTCCAACTTCTCCTGAAATATTTTCAAATTACTACTTGGAAATAAAATTCGTTTTTCTTTGTTCCTTAGAATTGGTTTATCAAGCATATCTGCCATTACCAAGACTCGAATATATCCTTTAATGCGTGTGATCTGTCTTAAAAGGTCCTCTGAAAACCCGGAAATCTCGCTTTGTTAATTATAGTTACAGAGCTCTAGCATCATCCCGTCACAAATATGATATTTTTCTGAAAATTTCCCATAATGAATTGAGATAAAGCTCCTCTTCTATTCATTCCTAAGTTATACCTCTCGTTTATCCCTTCTCTGGTCATGAAAGAGGATGAGAAATAGGAGAAGGAGAGAAATTTTATCTCGACAGCAAGATGATCAAAGAGAAAAAGACTTTTGATTCTTACTCATAATATTACTGAAATAGAAGAGGTTGAAATGAACTAGTCGGATATCTATATTAAATGAATAGTTGCAAGGACGACCTGGAAAAAATTCTTGAGCGAAAATTGTTGTAAGCCGTTCTTTTCCCACCTTAATGATCAAAATGTGATCATTTTAAGCGCAATCCGATTCACATGTGAAAGCTTAGGATGAATACTCACCTACCCAACACAGAAGACAAACCAGAACTAATTCTAAAATGTACTCATGGAAATTAGAAGGACTTTCATTTCGGGCAAAGCTCATAAATTATAATCTATCTACTCTTATAGTTTGCGCTGCCGTCTAATATAAGCTACACCTAATATAAACTATACACAAAACGATTTGCAAAGTGGATGAGAAGAATAATTAAATTAATTGTTAATCCTTCATTATGCTAATTCTAACGAGTCCTTCATTTGTAATAAAATCAATTAATGCATTGAAATTATATAAAGAGGCATTATTCTTTCGAAAGAATCTGGAAGCATTAAGTTATGCATTAAAATTAGCAGCACAGTTCATTCATTCTAAAGTTAACCCTTTCTGTTCTCTGGTGGAGGCATCATCCAATTGTCCTTAAAATTGTTTGCTCCAATGAATTTATGCGAGGATAGAATTTTTTTCTGTAGGTCATCAGTTTTGCCAGCGTCTTGTGTATCTGTTCTCAGCTGGAGGTCTCCGTTTTGCAGGGTGTTTTGCTCAGGGTAAAGATCGAACGCATTGGTGCTCTTATCAGCTGTATCGGAGGTGTTTTGTCCCATTTTGTTGCTTTGGAGGTTGTTTTTTTCAAGTCTTCGAACACAATTTATATTACAGAAATAGAGTAGACAGATGTATATATAGACAATTATGGATTCGAACATACAGTATCGAAGAGTTTCTACGAAGACCCTCCTTACTGATCCAATAGAAAGTAGTTATTTGATGTTTTGAATACCGATATTTACTGATTATATAATATCGAAGTTTCTTAGGTCTGAAATCAAAGACAAAATGCAAAAGAAATTCCTGTATTTTTGGGGGTTTTTTTGTAGAAGACTCCAAAGAGACGAACAGGAGAGAAGCCTACACATCCCTAATAAAGTAATGAGCGTGAATATCGATGATTTATTAGTTGGTTGTGGTTTTCGAGAGTAATTAGCAGAAGATAAATTGAAATGTGATATTTTTAAGAAGAATGGCGTCGAATCCGCTGTTTTCAGTCCAGAATCAGCCTCGATGCCCTTATATGGCAGTAGCAATAGCCTTCTTGTTTCTAAAAAAAGCAAAGCTTCCTTTTAAGTTCGAGAAGATTGAAGAAACTTCTTTTTTCCAGGGCTGCTTTATCTAATTGAAAAATTTACAGAAATATTCTGCGCTCACTTCTGGGAATCCTACAAAGCAATAGTTCCAGTGAAATATGTCTGTAAAGCAGTTTCCTCATGTATGCTAATTTTTTTTTGGCTCTTGTAAATAAATATTTCTCTCTTAGGAATACAGACAACATAACACACTCTTCTATATACTTAATCATAACTCATTTCTTATTCAGTCAAGTGGACTGGGCTTCGAAAGCCGACTAACACAGATAATTAATTTTTTCTTACTGAATTGATTAACTAGCTCTCATTGTGAACACGAACTAACACCCAGTTACACTGATATTTGTCTCCGGGGCTTTCTGCCACAATCTTCTGGAACTAAGCATTTTTCTCTAACCTAACTAGCATATTTTATGATATCAATTCAATTTCATTTCAATGCAAGTTCAGATTTTCTCACTTCCACACGAGGAAATCCTATCAATAAGTTTTTAGATATCAAAACGCAAGCAATGTATAGATCTGATTCATAATTTTTACTATTTACTATTCAGAACAATCATCTCTCTTAAAGATTCTCGACATTGGTGCCGTCACCTTCGTCCTGGAGTTCTGAGGTCCAGAGGGTAAGGTTATCTCTAATGAGCTGCATAATGGTGGTCGAATCCTTGTATTGGTCTTCATCGAGTTGCTCAATGTCTCCAATAGCGTCATCGAATGCCTTCTTGGCCATAGTGCAGGCCTTTTGTGGGTCATTGATCACTTCATAGTAGAAAACAGAAAAATTGAGAGCGAGTCCCAGTCTGATAGGGTGGGTGGTCTTCAAGTTGGCTTCAGCAATAGCGGTAGCCTCATCGTAAGCCTTAAGAGCCTTTTCTGAGACTTCCTTGTGGTAGTCACCACTGGCGTACTCAGAAATATAGCGGTAATAGTCGCCCTTCATCTTGTAGAAGAAGACCTTTGGCTCTGAGTCAGTGGCGTTAGGGATGACGTGGGTGTCGAGGAGCTTGAGGATATCATTGCAAATATCGTTCATTTCGGACTCAATCTTTGCTTTCAAATCCTTGATGAGACGGATGTGCTTGGAGCCCTTGGCCTCTTCCTTTTGAAGGATGGAGGACAAGGCACGCCAGGCGGTTCTTCTGGTACCTACGGAGTTTTTGTAGGCAACAGAGAGGAGATTGCGTTCTTCGACACTAAGAGCCTGGCCCATCTCGGCGACTTTCTTCATGTGTTGGACCATGTCCTCGAATCGCTCAGTTTGCTCGGTGAGCTTGGCGAGGTAGATGAGTTCTTCTCGGGTTGACATTAATGGATTGAGGAGTGTGAGAAATTTGAATAATTTAAGTTTTTGATTATAGCAGAGTAGATTCAAATTAGATTTCATCTGTGCATAGAATATTCTGAATCTTTCCATTCCAATGTAATGAATTGTCCACAGAGCTAGATGAAGGATTTTTTTCACTTTTTCGATCTCTAAACAAGAGAGTTGGGTTTGGATGCTGTTAATGCATGTTTAATGTTCATTGGTTCTGGTGAGATGCGGAGAGATTTAAATTTTTTTCAAAGGCGCTGTTTCACAATTAAAATTTGCTTTGTTTTGGAATCAATGTTAAAAAATTGCCTAATCACTCTGACTTTCAACAAAATTCAGACCAGGAATAATTATGTTCACCAAAATCCATCTGGTGAATGAGGTAGAGACTCGGGAGTGAAAATATTGATATGTAAATGCTCGCTTTTTTCATCTAAAATACGAATGAGAAGTATGCAAAGCGAAATTGTTAGCCCCAACGACTGACTTTACATTGCAGTGATATTATACTCTGTATTATAACTGCAATGTATGAGCTTATTTAGAAACCTAAGAGCTAATTAGTGAATTTTTTATTCGAAAACAAAGAATCTGTGATAAACTGAAGGAGCATCATGATTGAGCATCACTAGGATAACTTATGGCCAATTTAACAAAATGAAACTTTGGATAATGAGTTTGTGGGAACGCCTTTGTTTGTGGATTTTTGTTAACTCCACATACAACGTAAAGGATGCTTTATTAAAATTACAATACTTGAGATGATAAAAATTCATTTACAATTTCTTTTTTCTCTTCTTCTCTCAGAAGTTTTATCCAGCAATGTTGAAGCTGATTTGATTGTGTAAAGAGGAGTATATGAATTAACAGAATGTTCATTGTGTTACAATTGAATGTCTACAACTTACATATATAATTCCGGAAAATCAGTAAAACACATACTACAGAGTTCACCTACACAAATAATGTGACTTTGTTACTCTTGCGAAAGATCGCAAGACTTCAATTTGTTGTGTTAAAAGATTCTGCTGAAAATTAATTCCATTAACGCATTCTAGTCGTCCATCAGTAATAATCATACATTGTTTCAACGACAGACAATAAATCCATCATTTGAATGATTTGACACAAGGGAGAAAAAAATGTAAAAAAAAACTAACTTTGCCGAGTTATTCATACAACTCACTTACTGCTGAGAATAGCATCCACTTGAATGCATTATTCCGAAAAGCATATGCTTCTTACGGACCCTATGATATTATTTATTCCAAGGAAATAACAAAATTTTAAGTTTTTGCCTTCATCTGGAGTGCTTCCACGAAAGGTAATTTTATCTGCCTTGAAGTCAATTACACTCGCTCCTTCTGAATCTGAGGCGGCTCCTAATAACGTCCCATCAGAGGTCCATTTCACTGACCATACGCTGCCTAGCAAAAAATACCATTATAGTTATATTCTCCTCCGCAATTGTTCTACAGGAAAAGAATGCGTCATAGGTTTTTATTGCTTTTCCCACTCGAATATCAAAAATTTTGGGTATATGGTCATTACTTCCAAAGGCTATGAGATTCCCATCACATCTCCAATCCATTGAGTAAGGCTCTATTGTTAAGGAATATCAAATCGATGAAACGTTGTAATCATTCACCAGATTCGAGATCGTAAGAGTCAGCTTGCACTGGAGATTGCTTTTCATTGTCCAGCAATAGCATGTCACTTGCATTGTATTTTATTGCTATGATCGGACTTCCCATAATTGGATTCCAGCGGCTTCGACTATACCAGTCTTTTTATTTGTTTTGCAAACAAAATTCAAGGCAATTGCTGTATTGAGGAGATAAAAATTACATTTAGAGGACTGTTTGGTATCGTATTTGAAGAGACACTCGTTACTCTCAACATCTAAGACCTCAAAGCGGCCAGTAAAGTGAATTAGAGAGATTTTTGTTCCTTCTGCATTGAAATCCATTCCTGTAACAAAAGCTTCTTTCATTAAAATTCCGTTATGATAAAATTACAGCTGTTTGGTCCCAGACACCATTTCGCTTTTTTGATGAGTTTAAAATCGAGAGAGTCAAAAAGGAGATAGGATGCCGCTTTTTCTTGGGATAGTAATGCGAAAAAATTTCTGTTTCGGTTAATTGTGAGATCGCAGGGCCCGACATCTGTGGTTTTGTATGAAAAAGTGAATTCCTAATCAAAGATATCAGTGGAAATATACTTCCTGAAACTCCAGAGTAGGAGAATTCGCTCTTCTTTGTTGAAAGATTGAATATTTCGAAGTTAGCATATTTTCGATACGGCAGATGATGAAGAGAGATCAAATTGTCTGTATCAGGGATCCAGGCAACAAACGTCTCGTCAGCGCCTGCATATTTTATGTTATTCTTGTCCAATGATTTATTTTACCGTGGATAAGCTGTGTACCTTGAAAATAACCATCGAATTTCTCTCCTTCAGGTGTGGCAAGGTCATGGAATGCCACAAAATTGGACCGGTAAGTGCACCAGATGACTTTCTTGGCTGGGAGAAAATTGTTAGTATTAGGATTTTGAATGGAGACATTAGCTTTACATGCGAATGAGGAAGGGCTTCCTATTGAACTTTCCATCGAATAAGATTTAACTCACAGTAATTAATATTTTGGCTGAGTCTGATCGGATAGAGCTCTGCGAGAATTAGTTCGCGAAGTTGGGTTTGCTAAGTGCCAATTAGCATGAATTATATGGCCAATTGTCGAGTAGTTAGGCCAATATTTCTTTTCTAGGATGAAATTTAATGGAGATATTCATTCAAACTTTAAAATCAAATGATGTGCATGAAATATATACAAATTAATATTAATAAACATCACTTCACGACAGAAATTCGCAGTATTCATAGTAAGGGAAGAACTTTAGTCGACAAGGACATGAGAATTCACGATCACAATAGGCAGACAGTCGAAATTGGTTCTTTTTGGTAAAAGGTTACAGATATCCAATGAAAAAGCTGAACTTACTTTCTTCATCCTCCCAAATAATATCAGCATTCTTCTTAGCATTCCAGTTAATTGATCTCACAGTTCGGTCATCAGAACCAGTCAACAAGTATTTTCCACAACTACTCCATTTGACCGAATAAACGATACCTGCGAGGTTAATATTTTTTAGCCCTCATAAATTTTCTATGAGCATCTCCTACCAGATTTGAATGGCTCAACGATTTCATTGATCATCTTCTGGGTTCGCGCATCGAAGATGGAGATGTAGTTCACACCACCTGCTACTAACAGATCTCCTTTTGGATCCCATTCTATCCACGTCGTCGCCAATTCTATCAATTTTGAGTTAGTTAGGTAACTAATATCTCATGTAAAAGCCACCTGGTTTGTTTGCAAGGCAGAAGTCTCTAATAATCACTTTCTTCTTCTCTGCGTCAACCAGCCCAAGTTTATTCTCATCATATCTCAGAGCAAGGAGATTGCTGATGCTCCATCGACAGCGATTCGTCCACACTATAAATTATCTCAATTATTGTTTATCATTGAGGATGATTACCAGAATCTCCAGCAAAGCTGAAGCCACAAATGGGCACAGGATCGTTTCCAAGAACAGCGGATATCAGCACTAAACCTTGAGCATCAAACGTGGCAATTCTATCTCCTTCGTAATTGAAACTTAAGCTTTCGATTGCCTCTTTAGAGTGCAGATTAAAGCTGTATTTAGCCAATATACATTCAATGTTCTTACGTTCGTGGGCAGGTTTCCATTTTGCTCTCGTCGGTGGACTTAGCTTACCGTGGCATTCGAATAGATAATAGCTGACCTCATCTGTCACCGGATTTAAAGCGACATATTTCCTCCTGGGGTTACATGCAATATCAGTTTCCTTAAATCATGATTCGCCTTTTATTTCTCTTACTTCCAAGTGTTTCTTCTGAATATATTGGATGTGCTAAATCTGACTGATTATACACTTGAATGATAGAGGTTCTGCTGCTATATGCCCCGACAAAGATATAATCAGTTCCAGACAATTTCTCCATCGTGGCATCGAAACCTAGTAGAAAGTATTAGTTTGAGAGAGAAATAAATGGCAGCATTTTACCGTTGTTAGGCTCGTGAGGGTGCTCTGGTCCCTGGTAAAATCTAAGCCCTCCTTTTGAAGGGTCAAAACATCCAAATTCTAGATTCTCGTAGGCAATCCAAGAGCATTTCGGAATCTCACTACCAGATTTAAGCGACGAGAGAATTTGAGTTTTTTTAAGATTTGATTCCTTCGGCAAAGTTGATTTTCTGAATCTTATTTCTTGGATCACACTTTTTTTCATGAAATATTCCTTTTTTTCTATATGCGATTCCTTTTCCTTGGCAAAATTATTCGCTTTCAACAGCTCGTTGTTCTTTATAAGGGGGTTAGAAGGTTCGATTTTCACCTTTTGATCTCGAGCTATTTCTAGATTAGAGTTCATGACTGGATTTTCGATTATTTTTATTTTTTTTGCTGACACATCGTTATTATATTTTTTTTGGGAATTCAATTGATTATCTTTCGGAGTTACAATGCAATGCTTGACTTGCTTTGACTCCCCAAGGATTCCAATTGTGCTATTATGTAGTTCCTGGATGGACTTTGGTCCTTTTGAAACGAGTTGAAAGATGCAACACAAGATTTGTTTTGAATATGGCGGAAATTTTAATTCTTCGAGTATTTCTTCGAGTTTCGTATGATAAAGCACACTATCCTTTGCGGTTCTCAAACCTTTCAGGTCTTGAAGAACCTTCATATCAATGCCATACTGTCTGAGCAAAGCATACGCAAAACCTCCAAATTGATCAAATAAATCGTTCTTGTCGAGCTTATTGACTTCAAGTTGCGACCAATCGCAAATCATGAACCGATTAGTGCTGCATATGATCGAGTCGCTGTTTAGCTTAAAGGAGGAAAACCCATCTGATCTATCAAGAACAGTGAGTCCTCTAAGACCGTTTTCAGAAGACCATCTAACTGAGAAGAACAGTGCAAGTTGCTTCCATTGAAAAATAAATGATCTCGCTTTGCAACGTATGCAATTTTTCTACCATCGGTGTATATCCCGCCTTGAATTATCGTATCAAACCTTTTCTGATAGTAGAGCATTTCATTCAAAAATAAGGTTTTTGCCTTATCAGCATCTTTCTTTTGGTAAAACTCGGACTGAACATCCAGAATTTTAATGGTAAATTCGTTTTGGTCTTTTTGAGACCTTGCGTTCAAAGAATAATGATAATTTGACTGTTGGATAACTTCGATATCCTTGTAGTCTTTTGTGAGAATGGTCGGGAGTGATTCTAGCCTTGCTTTTTCGAGAGAAAGTTTTTGATGCATTGATCTGACTTTCCTGGAAGTATTTTGATTTTCGTTTGATTAATTTGCTTACTCTTTGTGATTTCTAGTTGAATATTTCAGAGAAGCTTATGAAAAAAGATTGATTTGGAGAAAATTAAGCACAGCAAGAGTAGAATGATATCGTCCAGATCGTGGAATGATATTGTTTCACAAAAATGATGAAATTCTATTGAAAAGAATACAGATGATCGTTTTTTAAATTTCGAAATTCTGAAATCTGCATAAGAATCGATTAATTTACACTCGATATTTCAGCACACGAAAAAGTTCTGGTTACATTGAACGGCAAAATCTAAACTGCAGACGTGAAAAAATGCTGGTCTATGACTAGAAATAATAAGAAACTCTAGACACTATTAACAAAATTTCAATAAAATGAAGTTAAGGGAAGGAGTCAAATCATTCATCTGTTAATTTGCAGAAAAAGGAAAAGGTTCAGTAAAGTGGAATCGACTTAGAGATGTACAATACCTTTAAAGTTCGGTCCAAGGAAATACACATTCCCCTTATGTTATGGCAAAGGTGTTGCATTAGTAAAACTGAAAAATACTAATCTTTTCAATTATTTGCATGCATATCGGCAAAATGATGTCAAAATGCTCAGTTTCAATACCATTCAACTAACGCTACCAAAAAAGATATAAATGTCTGTTCACTTGATAAATAAATAAGCCAAACATTAACCTCGAGATCTGTGCTAAATAAGAAGCCAATTCAGCTGACTTGTCTCACTTATGAGCTCAAATTTCACAAACAAATGAGCAATTTACCATCCGGCTTTGATCTCTAGGCTCAATTTAATTACAAACTACAATTATCTTTGAATCCTCAAAGTTAATAATCTGAAACATCAAAGATTGCAAACTAAATTCGCTCTCAATAAAAAATGAATTCATCCAGCGGACGTATGATCCTGATAAAGGTCGTTTGCAGAAACAAGCCCATGGAATACGAGGTCTCCTCCTCAATAACGGTCGAAGAATTGAAAAAGCTGATCGAATCACGACAGAATATCAATGCTCTTGACCAAAAATTGTATTTTAACGGGAAATCTCTTGAAAAGACGAAGCGGCTTAATGAGTACGCAATAGAAAGTCACTCAACCATACATGTAGTCATGAATCAGAAAAAAATTTCTGTTATACTCCAAGAAAGCGCCAAAAAAGTCGATCTTACTGTCCTTAACACATTTTCTATTGGTCAAATCAAAGAGATGGCTTTCAAAGAAGCTGAACTTCCTGACGGCAGCATACATATGTCGGTTTGTCATGACAACACTGTGTTGTCTGACGATTCGATACTCGCAGACTTAAAAGACATGATTGATGGGAACCTGCAGATAAAGAAATCTGAAAGAAAACATAAAATTCTGATTTCAAACAACGCCATAGGGTTCAAGAGGAATCTAGATGTGAATTCAACAGAAACGATAAAGCAGTTAAAATACCATGTTTCTCAGGCGCTAGAAGAGTACATAAAGACCGCAGAGGGGTCGCAAAAGATCCCAGATAATGCGAGTATCGAGCTTCAACATCTAATCCTAACAACCGGGCATCAGGTTTTACAGGATGACGATACCATCGAAAAGCTTGATATCCCGCAAGAAACTACTATTAACGTGACTTTAGGCGGCAGTCCCGAAATCAAAATAAATGTCAAAGAGGCGAATGGCGCAACATACACGGTGAAATGCAGTGATCAAAACTCTGTATCATATGTTAAAGAAAAAGTCGCTGAGAACTCAAAGCGCCTGGCTAAGGACATTATTCTCTTTTTTAATGACAAGCGACTCGATGATAACAATTCGCTTGAATCTTTCCACATCAGAGAGAATTCGACTTTGATAATGGCAACGAAAGTGACCTTGAATTTCAAAGGAGATGCGATTACTGAATCAATTACGGTAGATGATTGCGATACATTCAAGAAAATAAAGGATCAGATCCACGAAAAGCTCAAACTTCAGAAGGATCAGGTCGTGCATCTAATTTTTGAAGAAAAACGACTCGAGGACCACGAAAAAATCTGTAATTACACTTTCCGAGGGGATTCTGTAATCCAGGTCTCAGTCAGCTTTCCAATAGAGTTCAAAAGTCCCGATGGAAAGCCCTTTACTGTAGATCTCGAACTTGACGATTTTCTTTGGTCTGTTAAGGAGAAAATATTTGGGCAGTATGGCTTTTCGAAAGACTCAATAGCGTTTTATAAAAACAGCGAAGAGCTCAAAGATGATAGAAAAGTACGGGATTATGGTATAAAGAGAGACACCTCACTCCACATTGCATACAAGGCGATTGAGGTGATCATTTGCGAGGATATTCAGGAGCAAACGCCTATACAAATTCACGCTCATTGCAAAATTTCACAGCTGAAGGAGAAAATACAGGAAAAATTGGAGTATCCAATCGAGGACCAAACCTTGATCTATAACACCCATATCCTGGAAGATAGCAACGCTATAGTTGAATATGGGATCCATGACAAGGCGGAGATCAAATTGAAACTCGAGAATAAAGTCAAATTTACGTTAAGATTCGAACAGCACGGGAGACAGGAAGTTGAGGTTCATTCCTTTGAGAAAGTCAGGAAACTTCGAATACGAGTTTGTAGGAATCTCAAAATGCAAGAAAGCCAGGTTTCATTGAATTATAATGGGAAGCCCTTGGATGATAATAAGACGTGGAAAAGTTATGAAATGGCTAATGACAGCTTTATTCACGTGGTTGTGATCAAGTCTCTAATGCGAGTTTATATCAAAAGCAGTGATGGGCAAATAATGGATGTGGACCTTTTGCCAACTGACACTATCAGCGTTTTAAAAAGCAAAATCCAAGAAAGATTCAAGATTAACCCTGGCAAACTAGGAATGCTGCACGCTGGAACACCGCTGGAAGACCCAGATAAGAAGCCGTCGGATTACGGCGTCCAGAATGAGACTGTAATCTTTGTTTTCAAAAGGCAGAATGTGCTGACTCTGATTGTGAACTGCTCGGATGGCAGGAAATTTGAGTTGTATTTGCTCAATACCGATACAATAGCAACTGTCAAAAAGAGCCTTTTTGAAAAATATGGGATTGACTTAAAGACGCAGATGCTCTTCAAAGAAGATAAAGTGCTTGAAGATGCGAAAAGTCTCGCTGATTATGGCATAGTGGATCAGTCTGAGGTCTTTTTGGTGATAAATTCGGAGAGCAAAATCATAATAAAGAATGCCTTGGGCAAGAGTGTTGAATTTAAGATCGCGTTAAAAGATAAGTTGGTAGTTCTAAAGTCAAGTATAGAAGGTCAATTTCAGTGTCAACTTGCGAATCAAAGACTGTTTTCCAAAGGGAGGGAGCTTGATCTAGAGAAAACATTTTGTTCTTATGAATTCGTTGAAGGGACGGAGATATATATGATTCCCAAGTCCTCTGCGCCGTTAATATTTTGGAAGAATGCAGAAGGCAAAATGTATGTTGTGCAGGTTGGCAGTAAAGACACTTTCAAAGTGTTGAAGGAAAAGTGGAGCATGTCTGATGGAAAACCAGTCTACGGTATTCCAGTCGACGAGCTTGGTCCACTGTCAGCCACATTCGGACCGAGGGCGAAAAATCTTGAGAACCTCCCACTTGTTTTAAAAGGGGTAATCTATATATAGTGACATTGGTATTCACATTGACTGAGTTACTTGTATGAATCTTAATCGGATTGGGTTGTGAGCGCTGAAAGGACATTTATTTTTGTATTAGTTGCTTAATAAATTCAACAATGAAATTTATCATGCTCCATAAGGTACCTACGAATTGATTTTCAGCTGAAGCAAAGCTGTGCTTTATTTGCATTGTTGAGTGAATAATAGTGAAAGGGCGTGGTTTATTAAATTTGGTTGTTAAATAGTGACCGTAATAAGAATTTCTTACCGAGCTCAATTATTCGACAAAGGATAAGTTATCCATATTAATAATGCAAGAGAGCATATTATTGAAAAAGAATTTACGTGTTAATTTAATTAAACGTATTCTGATAAATAGAAAGATTAATTGAAAATTCGATAGATAGGGTGAAAGGAAAAAAAGTATAAAGAGAACCGAAAATACGTTAGTATGAATGAAATAAACCTCTTCAATCTTGCTAGGTGCTAAGGTATGGGCTTGGATTGAACAAAGTAGGCTATGAAGTGTATTTTATTAAGCATTTTCTTCGATTGTGAGTTAATGGAGGGTTTAATCGGATAAAGAGTCAACAATACTTGCATTTTTGCGAGGTATTAAGCTCTATACGATTGAGAATGAGACACCCGATCTCGATCGTGAACGATTTTGAGAGAGAGAAAGAAAAAATTAAAAAGAGTCAAACACCAGGAATTTGCAATGATTTCTCTTGCTTCAAAGCTATTTCCTCCTGAGATTCCGAGCCTCGCCGGGGCGGGAAGCTGAAAGGAAAGTATTAGGTCCTCCAAGTGAACCACTAGGACCCAGAAACGATGCTAATCCATTCATCCAAATCCAAAGTTCTGTGAGTCTTGTTTCAATTTTTCCATAAAGGCGCCAGGAAAGCTCGTTTGTCCTTAACCTGTGAGTCATATCAGCCCTGCCATCTCTTAATATGCTCTTTTGAGCAATTGGTGAGTTCACACCGTGCTCTGAAAAAAAATCACTCTTGAGCCCAAAAAATTCATTGGCCTTGGAATTCAATTGATCAAAGTTCCACTTGAGTCAATAACTGACAATGAATAAAGAATTCTGAAATTAAAAAGAGAAAGGGAACTCTTGAGCAAATATTGGCATATTAATAGAGACCAAAGGACGCATCTTTCATCAAATCATAAATAAATCCTTACCAAGAAAAACATCTCAGAATGAAATTCTTCGCTATTTTCGCTATTTTAGCAATCTTTTCAGCAACCACCTACGCTCAAGTTGCTGACCATGATTCACTCGACAAAGATATTAATGAGCTTCAAATGGCCATTCAAGACTCCGATGAAATTGAATTCTTTTTTGGAAGCCTTATCGGCAAAGCGATCAGTGGAGCCGCAAAGATCGGTTCTAAAATCGCTGGATCAGCTGCGAGCAAAATTGCTGGAGGAATAGGCAGTCTTGCGAAAAAAGGTTTAAGCAAAGTCGCTGGAATAGGAAGTAAAATTGCAAGCAAAGGTTTAAGCAAAGTCGCTGAAGTAGGGAGTAAAGTTGCAAGCAAAGGTTTAAGCAAATTCGCTGGAATAGGAAATAAAATTGCAAGCAACGGGCTGAGCAAAGTCGCTGAAGTAGGAAGTAAAGTTGCAAGCAAAGGTTTAAGCAAAGTCGCTGGATTAGCGAGCAAACTTCCTGAAATAGGCAGTAAAGCCTTGGACGGGATAGGAAAAGCTGCAGAAACCGCTTCTAAAGTTGCCAATACTGGAAAAGATATTGCTGATCTTATTAAAAGCATAAAAGAATTGAAAGGCAGCGGCAAACAAGGCGGTGACCAGGGCGATCAAGGTGGACTGCCAGGAGGTTTCCAAATTCCGCAGGGAGGCTCCCAGCCTCCAGCAGGAGGATACCAGCCTCCAGCAGGAGGATACCAGCCTCCAGCAGGAGGATACCAGCTTCCAGCAGGAGGATACCAACTTCCGCAAGGAGGATACCAACTTCCACAAGGAGGATACCAGCTTCCACAAGGAGGATACCAGCTTCCAGCAGGAGGATACCAACTTCCGCAAGGAGGATACCAACTTCCAGCAGGAGGCTACCAACTTCCGCCAGGAGGATACCAACTTCCAACAGGAGGATACGACCTTCCTGCAGGAGACTATCAACTTCCTCAATACCAGTTCCCTGAAGACACAATTCCAATTGAATTCCCTCCTGTCTCATTCCCTCCATATATGTTGGATGATGATACTATCGAAGCCTATAGTGGCACTACCATAATAGTTTCTGAGCCTCGCCCATTTACTGGAAGGCCATGCCAACTCCCGGCTTGGGCTTTCAAACCCCAGACAATTGGTACTGGAGAAGTTGAAGCCATGAAAGTGGGTAACACTACTGGCCAAATTGGAGAAATTGTGTCAAAACTTGGACATATGGCTCACAAGGCCGCTTCAATTGCAAGCAGAATCATCAAAGGACGTCCAGAACAACCAATCCAGAAAGTAGAAGAAGCCGAACTCGATTTGATGATGTGCCCTGGATTGGCTTCTGGCGACATGTTTGCCAAAGCCCTTCGCGTATCGGCTGAACTCAATCAAAAAATCAGACGAAATATGGCTGGTACTGCCCAAGCCATCAAGAATCTCAAAGAAAAGCAACTACCAACAGAAGAGGAAGAACGAGAATTAGAACTTATTGCCACTGAACTCTATGATAGCTCTGTAGAAGCTATACAGTTGAACGCATATTTCAAAATTGTCAAGGATGAGCAGAAAAAGACAACGGACAAAGCAAACGTCAATGACAAAGTTACTGAAGCAGATGAAAACGAATTCGCCTTCCTTGAGATTCTGTTTTAAATAGCTGCATGTTTTCTTGCTTTTACAATTCCTTCTAATGGTTGTTTGTTACGATAGTCTTAGTTACGTGGATAGATAATCCAAATACATCATGTAGATGCAATATGTGTCTTTTTTATTCGAGAAATATTCAAACTAACCTTATATTTCTTCGTCTGGCTCCCATTACTTAAAAAAGAGAAACAAATTCGATCAATTCAACTTGGAGGTTGTTGCTTTATTTCAATCAATTGAGAAGAAAAAAGGAAAATTGAATCCATTTAATTCAATATTGATTTGTACTAAAGCGAGTGAGTGCGACCATCCTCTAATGCAATAGTAATCCGAAAGGAGCATTTCTTTGAGAGGTCGCAATAGGTTCAATGACTTCTGTTTTTTCTGATTTCTTGAAATATTCACGAATTTCTAGCCGTTCGAACAGTTTGATATTACTTTTGAAAGAAAAAGCTTGAATTTGTTCATTCTTTTCGAAAGCGAACTTTCACTTCACTGTTCGCGTAGTAATTTAAGAAAGAAAAGTTCGTTTGATCAAAAATTGAGGACATTATAAAGAAACGATAAAAGCAGTTCATTTTGTTACTGATTAATTCTGATTTAGTTAGGGTTGAAGCTAGCTGCAACGAAATTAACTGCTAAATTTCTCAACAAATCTCATAAATTTTTCTACCTGATTTAAATTCTCGCTTCCTCCTCCAGTAAGAAAGATGAACCAGTTATTAACGATGTTGTGTTTCATGTTACAAGGCTACCTACTAGCCTTAACTTCAGTTTTCAGCTATCTTTATTGGATTTCCGATTTCAAACAAATCACCCAGCCAAACGCTCCATTGGAAAGCGAATTCGTGGAAACATCTGGGGTATTATTTGCGCCTCTTGACTGTAATATCTCAGAATTAGCAGACTCAGCCTCAAATGCTGTGTCTTTTAATAAAGAAGAGAGCTCAAGAAAAATAGATAGCATAATTGCCGAAGAATTTCGAAAGAAAATGGCGCAAAGACCATTTCTTTCTAGTAACTCAAATAAGTTGGACGGCAAAGCTAGAGATCCCGATAAAGGAGAGAGAAACAATGACATCTTTGAACGATGCCTTGAGGTTACTGGACCGCTCATAGGACTTTTATTTTTACTGATATTTTGATGTAATTAGAAACCGTTAATAGTCTTATATATCATGGAGTTCGATTTAAACCCGTGTTTTGAACTTATTACATACTATGCAGTAACTCTAACTTTTTATTGAATTTCGATGTTTTGATTGATATCAACCAAAAATACGATTTCACATTGGCAAATTTTCATTTTTTTTTTCAGCATCTAGTTAAAGTTAGAGAAAAACAAACTGCTTCAAAAGCAACAACCTTGCTATTGTCGGTAGGGCAATAAATTGATGATACTCCAATCCATTTGATTCAAAGACCATGCAGCAATCTCAAATACATTTCATATTCAATTTTCTCCCAAAGCATGGTTCCGAAGACTTAAGGCCTTGAAAGCAGTCTAGATCACTTCCCAAGTAATCGAGCTGGTTTTGAACGATAAAATAGCTCAATTTGTATTCCTATTAATTTTGAAACATCTTCGATAGTGGACTTCTTGCTATCCAATTTCCTTCAATGAGGGATTCCACTGTCCAAATAGTAGTTAAGCGATCTACGAGGTCTTAAGACTTTTTTGGTGATGAGACTCTCTGCTGAGTATTTTTTAAAATAATTTCCTTCGCATCTAATCCAGGCACCTGAAAATCAGGCACCTGGAGATTTCCTGACCAATATGAGTAGGGCCAACTTCATCATTTGCCGGAGATTCATGCTGCTTCAATGACAAATTAATGAAAATTTGGAACAGGAGCATGCCAGGAAATAATTCACTCTTGAGTCTCTTTTTGGCGAATTTAATTCGATCAAGAACCTTCAATATTTCTGTTTCTGTTTGAAAATCCACTCGCCTTGGAACACAAGTATTCACTAACTCCTGGTTCCATTCAGTATATTTCTGATATATAAGGCAAACAGTTAATCCATGAAAAAGTGGTATTGGTCTCGTTTCAGAGCCTTGTGGAGATAACAAAGTAGATTTGAGAGTAAAAGTGCGAATTTTTCTTCGAAA
>ENA-UOTZ01000441-UOTZ01000441.1-compost-metagenome-genome-assembly--contig:-NODE-441-length-35024-cov-13.627779_pt1 | contig 35024 bp, 28 predicted proteins | sample MGYA00238144_ERZ746983 | MGnify/ENA primary metagenome ERZ746983 (study PRJEB28759, sample SAMN06268863) | compost metagenome | isolation source: single cell | place: USA: California, Emeryville, Joint...
CAGGTAACCTTAACGTTGCTGTGATGTGAACTGTATTCGATAATATGATTTAGTTAGCGGCGAAGTTCGATACAACTACGGAAAAAATCAGTAATGTGATTGTATGGGGTAATCACTCGCTCACGCAGTACCCGGATGTTAGTTACGCTAAAGTCAATGGAGAAAGTGTCCTTGAAATGGTAATGAAGCTACAAGAAGCATGAAAATTGAATTAATATCTCTCATTGTTGATTAGGAAAAAGATCTGGATTTCTTGAGAGGAGAAATGATCAAGACAATTCAAAAACGAGGAGGAGCGGTGTTGCTATTGAAAAAGAGATCAACGGTGATGTCAGGAGCGATCGCTGTAAGAGATCATTTGCGTAGTTGGTACCAGGGAACCAAAGAAGGGGAGTGGGTTTCAATGGCTATATATTCGGATGGGAAGAGTTATGATATTCCAGAGGGGATAGTCTGTTCGGTGCCAGTGAGGTGTAAAAATTTCGAATATGAGATTGTGCGTGGACTTGAAATAGACAGCTTTTCGAAGGAAAAAATTCTGGAGTCGGTTAATGAACTCTTACAAGAGAAGGAAGAGGCAGATTCAATCATGTAAGATGTGATTCTGTTTCTGCTGGGATAAGACTGTCAGCTTTTGGCATATTTTATGTTTTACTAATTTAATCTACGACTAATGCGTTCGTAAAAAATTTAGCCAACGAAATCTCAAGTCCAATGATTTCTTTGGCCAAGACTCTACATAACTAATTTGGTATATATCATAGCCAGAGTTAATGGCTGTATTTCTCTAAAAACTAAGTTTGCATTAGCGTCAGCTTAACATTTTGCCGTTGAAACTCTTAACTAAAATATAAAGATTTTGAAGTCAGATTCTCAAATCGATGCTTATCAAATTCAGTTAACTGGGAGTAAGCGCTTAAGGGGCTAAGTAGCATAGATTGCTAGAGGAGGGCTTTGTTAATTTGTAGAATTAGAAATTATGATATGATTCAAGGAGGATGAAGCTTGATTCAAGAAGCATACAGCTCACATTGAAACACTCTAAAGCCAATTACTGATCATTTCCTGTGGTTTCCTCCATATATTAAGGCTTTGCAAAAGAAGACGATTTAGTCATTCAAATCAGGGTAAAAATCTAATTTTCTGCATTCTATTAAAGTTTATTTTCAAGATCCTTATTTAGTAAACATGTCTGAGACAAAGGATAAGCAACAAAAAAGTCGCGTAAGAACCAAGAAAACCAAATCTCTCGAGCCGAAGAAACCAAAAATCATCACGAGAGATATGCACGACTCCGATGATCCTTCAGACGAAGAGGTTAATCTCCACAGAAAAAGCAAATTTTTGACATCCTCTTCAATGCATAGGTGTTAGCAAAAATCGGAAACGTGCCACTAAAATGGTACGAGAACTACAAACACATCGGTTACGACACCGAAGCCAACAAAATTATCAAGCAACAACAAGGTATTTGATAACACCTCATTGACAGAATGACACATCTTATTGTTAATAGATAACAAACTTGACAGTCTCATCAGGTCCGAGGAAGACCCAAATTGGTGGAGAACTGTTAAGGACGAGCTTAATAACACCGGCGTTGTTCTCACTGACGAACAACTTCATCTTCTAGAAAGAATCAAAGCAGGAAAAACAGCTCAACCCACGAGCTTTGACGACGTAAGCTGAATTGATTTTCTGCCGCTGACGCTAATTTTCCCTCATAAGTTCCAAGTGGAGTTTGAATTTCCTGACCACATTCACCCTCTGGATTCATCCTATCCAAAAAAAAGCAGTTTCTTGCCTTCAAAATGGGAGAGGATGAAGATAAATAAGCTCGTTAACGCGATCAGAATGGGTTGGTTGAAGCCTAGACCACCAAAGAAAACTGAAGAAGAAGAGAAGCTTTGGGATATTTGGGAGAACGAAGACAATAACGAGCTCTCCAAAAAGCTGCCTCCTGTCATCGCGGCTGTGAAAATGAAATTGCCGACTCACGCTGAGAGTTACAATCCTAGCGAGGAGTATCTCTTCGATGAAGAGGAAAAGAAAAAGTGGGAGAGTCTTGAACCGGAAGACAGAGAGGTGAATTTTATTCCGAAAAAATACGACGCGCTCCGAAAAGTCGAAGCTTACGAAGGGCTTATCCGCGAGAGATTCGAGCGTTGCTTGGATCTTTACCTTGCTCCAAGAATCAGAAAGAAAAAGCTCGACATCGACCCAGAATCGCTCATTCCAAACTTGCCACGACCTTCCGAACTGAGACCGTTCCCTACAACCGCAAATATTACTTACGAAGGTAAAGCTAATTGATGTTTTTGTTCGCTTCATAAGAGAATGTTTTAGCTCATGAACATCCTGTGCTCGCTCTTGATGTTGATGAATCAGGAAATTACCTCGTTACTCTCGATAAGGCCGGAAATGTGATAATTTGGGATACTAGAACCAGTAAAATCATTGAAAGGTAACATAAGACTTGCTGGCAAGATTGGCTAATAAAAAATTCTTTAGATTCACTTTGGAAGGAGACGTTTACGATGTTGCTTGGTCGAAAGGTATCGACAGCAGTTTCATCACGATCTGCAACGAGACCAAGGTGCATCTCCTAAGTACTAGCGCGCTTTCCCGAAAACTCACAAAGGCGAACAACGACAAACTCCATGAGTGCGAAGAAGCTTACAAAGCACTTGACTCATCTGCGAGACTGCTAGAATGGACTTTCCATAAGGAAGGAGACGAGCTTTATGAAAACGGAATTAGACTCTCGATTGATGTGTTGAATCAAGTCAAGTTTGTCACTTTCCACACGAAAGGAGACTACTTCGCCACTGTAAGCCCTAACACTCTTAAGAGCTCGGATCAAGTTTTCGTGCACTCCCTCTCGAAAGGAGCGTCCTCAAGACCTTTCTCCAAGAGTAAGGGTAACATTCAGAAATGCGAATTCCATCCAACCAAGCCGCTGTTCTTTATCATGACGCTTCAGAGCGTTTATATCTACAATTTACAAAAGCAGGTGAGGTTTTTTGCTGGGATGTCATATTAAAGAGATCATTAATATATAGGTTCTTATGAAGAGACTGAAAGCTGGTGCCGTTATCAACTCGTCTATCAGTGTTCATCCAAAGGGAGACAACTTGATTGTGGGAACTTCGGATAAGAGAGTGTTCTGGTTTGATCTCGATCTCGGCGACAAAGCATACAAAACGATGAAATATCATACTAAACAGGTCAGGAAGGTCATCTTCCATCCGCGATACCCACTGTTCGCGTCTTGCTCGGATGATGGTAATGCATTTACAGAGTTTTTGATAATTTAATGGGTTACATTACTTAGGTTGTGTGAACATTTTCCATGGTATGGTTTATAATGACCTGATGCAAAATGCACTTATCGTGCCACTGAAGATTCTGAAGAAACACAAAATCACGGATGGAATTGGAGTTCATAACATCGTATTCCATCCTCATCAGCCTTGGATTTTTTCGGCAGGAGCAGATGGGCAAGTCATTCTATGGACATAGTTTTGTTGATAGATGTGTAGGTGATTGTTGAATATTAGGAATGAAGTTGTTTAGATAAGAGAAATATTGTAGAAGTCCGTTAAAAATCTTTAAAAAAATCTATCTATTGAAGAAGAAAGTTCAAATCATAAGGGAGTCTCGTAGTTGTAGGAAACATAATTAATTCAACAGATTATGGAAAATATAAAACTCAGGTCATTATTCAGACCTAGGTTGGAGCATGACACTCTGAATTTATTATTTTAATATCCAACTTCAATAGTTAGATTAGACGACAAACCAAAACAAAACAAAACAAAAATCAACACGAAAAAACTCTATGTAATGTCCTTATGATTATTAGCCATGGTAGCGAGCGCCCAAAGGCAGCACGCTATCGTCATGATCGAAAAACGACTCTACCTGGGAATTTTCTCGTTGGGAATGATTGTTCTGAGGGGACTGCAAGCCCATGAGAATTTGCTTGCTATCCATGGTATCGTTGAAACTTCTTCGCTCTTGGCTCGTGATGGGTTTTGGGTCGAATTCTGTTAAAAGGAAGATTATATAAAACACTGATAGAAAGAGTACTGTAAGAATCATGAACCTCAGATAAGACTGCTCTCCTCGCTGGGTTCGCTGAGCTGGCTCGACTGAACTTTTTGCCTCTACTACTGTCATTGGACTCTTTATTATCTCTCACTTTATCTGGTGAAACCGGTTTCCTGAATACTGTTCTAGAGCTAGTTTTCGTTACAGCGCATTTAATGTAGGAAGATTTACTTTGGGTCATACAGCTGGCTTTCTTGAGTGAATTTGAAATCTGATTTCGGTGAGAAATCTGGTTCGGTCCACAGATTGTTAGTGAAAGAGTTCATCATGTAATTATGCACCTAAAATGATGTTTGAGGGATACAGTATTGAAAGAATTTTTTAAACAAACCGGGATATTATTTTGCGATTTCTGAAGGTTTGTGTTGAACAATTTCTCGACGCTCATTCTCTCACCTTTATTTAAACCACCAGTGCTTGCACGTTCGAGTGAGTAGTGCGAATGTGTCGTTGTCGCATTTTTCAAACCGCCCTGGCTTCCCGCTAACCCCCACCAAGGGTTCTTATACGCAATTCCCATCCTCTGACTTGTGTAACTAGTATTCGTAAAAATCTCTCCTTGCTGAGGAATGCCAAAATCAGGTCCGTTCCTTAACACCACCCTGTTTTGGAGCAAGTTCATCGTCTGAAATAAAGATCATATTGCTTAAAAAACTATATATGGAAGTAGAAATTACGTTGTGTGCTCGAGATTGATAGGATGCTCCTTCTGTGGCTCTTCTTTCAGAGGCATCAGCAGAAGCATCATTAGGTCTATTATTATTTCTAGTAGTGCCAGGCTTATCTCCTCGCTGTCGACTTACGGAACGGTTCTTGAACCTCATTTCTGTTTTAGAAGCTCTTAAAGTCTCTTGTGATTCATCCATTCTCATTGCATGAGCTTGTCCGTTATGAACTAATAAAGTTAAGGTTCAAATACAATTTTGCATCAATTTACTTGACTCGATTTGGGAATGTTCATGCGTACCATTCCTAAGCGCTTGATGAACTTTATTATAGCCTTTCAGTTTTATCAGGATAGGATTTGCGCTCGACGGTCTTCTCACTTTCCGAGGCATTAGTTGAGATTGACTCTCTTCGGGTTGCTCCAAAGTATTAAAAGACAATGTTATTGGAATCACAGCTCTGCTCTCTGAATGATCATCTTTCTGCCTAGATTTTAAAAGCGAATTTTTTCTCGGCTCGGAATTTTCGCTTTCTCTTGGCGTTTTAAATAATCGGCTGGCAGTTCTATTGCTCGATTTGGCTCGTTGGGTTTTATTAGCCGCTGCCTCTCCAAAAGTTACGCTCTCAAAATTTTTCAGGATACTAGATGACTGTGTGGGTTGAACTGACGTTTTTAGTTTCCTCGCTCCATGGAGTTTCTTTTTACCTGGTAATGCGTTAGTAACCACAGCTTGTCGAGCCGACAACTGCTTTAGGTCCTTCTTGCCATTGGTTTCCTCAGGAAGCGCGGCCTCAGTGTCGATTGAAACATTATTCAGATCGTCATCTAAGCCATTCAGTTTATTATTCTGAATCATGTCCATTAAAATCAAAGGATGCTTTTCTGTTGTTTTCTTTTTTTGATCGGCGGATTTTCTCATCGTTGACAGCTTCGGCCGCGCTGATCCTCTTGAAGAAGCCCGGAAAATTGTTGTAGGCATAGGGTCATAATCTTCTAAATCTGAAAGTGAGATATTTTCTTTTTCAATCGGTTTGTTGGTGCCAACGACAGCGAGGTTGAAAGTGTCAAGGAAAAATTGGTTATTTAAATTGCTTGTTTGCTTTGTTATCTTGGGAGGAGCTCTGCCGAATGCTGCGCTAGTTGGTCGAGGTTTAGCAGTGAGGCTTTTTCCGAGTAATCCGATTGTAGGAGCAGGGTGTTGGTACCGGTTTTGCGATCCCTTCCTGGGTTTAGTCTGGAAATCGTACGTTTTGACTGGGAGAACAGTGCTTTTTCCGTAATGGTAGCGGTCCATCTCGATCCTTGATCAACCAGTACTGCTCAATTATTATTTATTTAATGCAACTAAAGGTTTAACAGACACTTATTAGCTACTTGGGTAGCGTTCCCAGATTAATGTTGCTGTAGTTTGCAATGTATCAATCAACGTTGGGGATCGCAAGCTAGTACTTAAGCACGCATCTGAAATCATAGATGACTTCTGTGTCAAATAATGATCTTACAATGTCTGATAGAGTGGACTATCACAAAAAACTTTCCACGAGAAAGAAGTTTTTGAGCAGAAACAATGGACCACTTTCACGATATTGCCTTTCAAATTTCTCTAAAAGCCGCGACCAACAATGCTACATTTCAAATTCTTAGCTCTATTATATGCTAACTTTATTTCACGAAAAAATTGATCTAAATGGGTTCTGTCATCTCACGAAAGGATATTAATTTTCTTTGATAAGTGTTTTAAAAGGCTAGCGTCTCCCAGCCCGAAACAATTTCCAATGTATGCAAATATTTTTGTGAATCTTTTTGTAACTTCGAAATAACTTCTGTCTCAGAATGTATGCAGAAACCAAGTATCACAATTGATATGAACCAAATAAAAATTCAAACAGCAATTTCTTTTCTCTTCAGACTCTTAGGGAACAGACAACTTTCATTGTCTTCAATGACTACCGTTTCTTTATTTCCACACTTTAATTGTATGATCCCTACTGCAACTGGCAAGCAAATTGTGATTCTCAAGCCACACCAAATCATTAATCGCATCTGTATGACCAGCATGGGCTAGCATATTTTTCTCATAGGAGCCCGCCCCAAGTTTCGACCCGTTTTTAAATTGATACTCAGAGAATCCGAGCTCCTGATAGTTAATCTTGCTTCCGTTAGGTTCACTTCCCACATCTTTTCCAGTAAACTCATTTATGACAGTCATCGTGTCATAATGAGTGTGGTACGTCCTTCTTTTGAAATCTACATTGTTAATATGATAGTACTTCCCATACGACAAATTCCAATAGCGTATATTCATATCATTTCCAGCGGAAACAAAAATATTTTCAGCATCTCGAGCAGCCCCAGGAGACCTGAGATCTTTGTTGGAGAATCTTGGGAAACAGAGGATCTTAGAAGCGTAGTTCTGTTGGGTGAACAGGGTATTCGTAAGGTTATATGAATTCGTTGAGTCGGTGAGCCATTTCTCCTTCATCATATTTTGGTTAAGGTTTAACGGATCGGAATAGAATGCGATGATGTCATTGAGAGGCGAACGATCGGGGAGATAGTCGTAGTGATTGCGCTCGCCGAAAAGGTTGCGGATGTTGCAAGAAGACTCGTATTTGGTGACGTCTTTGAGAAATAAAATTTCGTTTTCCGCGGTCTGCGAAGGGAGAGAGGAGACATAAATCTCTGGGTTAAGACAGTCTTTTGTGAAATTTAGGAGGTCGAAGACGCCGATCTCGTGGTTATCAGAGCCAAAGGAGAGCATGACCATCGGCTTGATTTCAGTACTTGTTTTGACTGTTGGGTCAGGTAATTGGAAATAGTTCGCCATCGAGAGGATAGCCGTTTCTTTGCTCAGCTGATAGAAATTTGATATGAGATTGCATCTCACATCGTAGAGGAGCAAATAGCCGCTGTAAGTACCGATGCAAACGTTGCTATTGAAAGTGAGGTCATGAAATAAGTGTTAATAAGAAGTGCTTTACTGATCAATCGCTGAGAGAAGCAGTGAGGAAATAATACCGCGCTCTTTGCCAATGTCGAATCTCACAGCAGGTGTTTTTGACGAAATATCTTCAATACCAAGTTCTCCCGAATGAGTGACATAGATGAAACATTTTTCCTTAATATAAGTTCCAATTGTGAGTGGGAGGATCGCTTTCACTTCTCCCTTGACAAAGATTTGCCGAAGCAACGTCGTTTTCTTCGAACTGCCAGGTTCGACCTAATATCATTGAGTTAATCGTAATAAACAGAGAGGAGAACTTACCTTATGCACTTCAATGATTCCTTTGTCTCCTCCTGCGACAAGGAGGTCGTTGTCGATCCATTTGAGTGCTCTTATCTTTTGAAGTTTTCTATCGTGAGTGAATTTGATTGTTAATATAGAGTCCGAGGTGAAGTCTCTGAGAGAAGGGGGTTTACAAGGTGAGCCAATTGAACAAATCTCGTGATAATTACTTTTCAAATCTTGAGATATCGAAAACTTTCACTGTCCCATCACTAGAGCCACTCGCAAGGAACCTTCCATCAGGCGTAGTGTCAAGACAGTTAACAGTATCCGTGTGCTCATATATCGTCGTCAACAAAAAGCCCGTAGGACGCCAAGTTTTAGTGATTGTAGTCTTTTCTGAACGCTGAAAAGCAAAAAAATTATATTACCATTAGCATCTTTTTAACAAAAGAGCGCTTACTTCATAATACCCAAGCTCCCTTTCTTTTCTTCGATGAAGTTGCTCTGCTTTCAAGAAAAGCGAATTGAGGAACATATTCATTGCCTGAAGGTTATAAACGAAATTCGTGCTGTTAGTCCCTATCTGCTCCAGGATGTAGACCAAATCAGAGGAAACCTTCGCTTGGAATTCTCTGAAAGTTTTCAAGCAAGTATTCGCTTCAAAGCGCTCGCTTTTGTTATCATCTTTCTTCACCTCCTCAATGAAGACAGAGGCCCGGAGAGACTTCAAATCAGCAGATTGGATGTCAAATAGATGTCTATCTCTCGCTTTCTTATACATATCGACTACAAGGTAGTTGAAATTCCTCTTTTCCTTAGGCACGAGCTTTTTCTCAGGTAATTTGATCTCTTCAGTATAATCGCTCTTCTGAAGCTGAATATAGGCCTGTAGAGCCTCTTTGATCGCTTCGACGTCCGAACTTAGATCTTTCATTTTTAATTCTCCTTTTAATTTGAACTCTTCAAACGCCCTTCGGTCTAATGCGTCCAAGACAGTCAGTTTAAACAGCGTTGCGTTTAATAGCACTAGTGATTCCTGAAAAATCAATGAGTTTATAAATATGTTCTTCAAAAAAATTTACCTGTTCTTCTTTCTTCAAATAAGGAAACATTTGCGGTTGAACAATGAAATAGATATCTTCCGTTGCCGTTTTGTCTAATAAATGCTCACAGAATTCAATAACCGAATCCCTAATCCAGACATTTGGATGAAGCACCAGCGGCATAATCTGACGGAGCAAAGTTTGATTTGCATCGACTTGAAATTTATTAGCTTTGGCAATCTCGATAAATCCTATCATACTGTTCCACACTACCAGTTCATCTGCAGAGGCCACGCATTTCTCAAAACAAGTTTTCAGCCAAGAAATCGCAGTAGCGTCTTTCACGACGCCGACTAAATAAGTGATCGCTTTGAGACTCGCCAGCTTGTTATGGTTGCTGTTCAGACACGAAATTACCAACGGAAGGAGATTTGTTTCTGTGATAGCCGGTCCAAGGATCTCGCTGAGGACTGGTATGGTTGAAATAAACTTTTCCTGTACTTGAATCCGATCGTGCATGATAATATCGCTGATAATTCTCACAAATTCTATTCGTTTAGTGTTTAACTCGGTTTCATAGGCCTTCCAACTATTGGTGGTCTCTTCTTCGCTGAGCATCCCAGGCTCATTGACAACTTTCCCATCTTTGAAAGTGTTTAGAATGCTTTCTCGAATGAAGAGCTCAGCGCATCTAATAACAGTGGGTAGATTCTCAGTGAACGTTTCTGCGACGATTATGTCGTTGTGTCTGCACATTTTCATGATGTTTGGGAAAATGTAGTCCTCGAATATCTTTTTCTCGGAAGCGAGCTTGATAGGTTTTTCGAAAGTAGAAATAACGCGGCAGAATGTTTTAAAAGCTGAACTGAGAACCTGTGGATTTTCGTCATCGAAAAGCGTGAATAAGTATGGAATCAAGAGATGCAGATTCATCGAATCGCTAAAGAATAGCGAGAAATTTCCCAGCATCTCTATCACACAGAGTTTAGAGGCTAGATACCTCAGCGATCTCAGGTTGGAGCAGAGTATCGAGACTATAATTGAAAGCTCTTTCACTTTTTTCCTTTTTTTTAGCGGGCCTCCATGCTGAGCGCCTTCCGCTTCTCTTTTCTTAAGTTCATCAGCGATTTCTTTGAATCCCTTTTCTTCAAGATTCCAATTAAACATTAGCTTATCCTCATTTCCTCTTGGCTTGTAAATGAGTGATTGTGGAATTTCGTAGCCTAGCAGCTCCGAGAACTTGGGTTTCACAAAAGAACTGTTTCTTAAGAAAATATGCTTGGGAAGTGACCTTTGAATGCACACAGGAAGGACTTCGATATGAGGGATATACTCGCTCTGGATGACCTCTTGATAAATAATCGGCAGCATTTCTCTAATCAACGCTACCCTCTGATCAGGAAGTATGAAATTGCTCGAAATCGTTGCGGAATCAAGCGGATATAGCAGCTTCGGGAAGGAAATCGGGGCGATTTCTTTGCTCCAGCGCTGGAGAAGATCTCTTGAGTTTCCTCGAGCTAACGGGTCTTTTTGAATCGCGTCCTTAATGAAATTTAGGATCTTCTCGTCTTTTATTTTCGAAAGCGCTTCATCAGGATAGTACCCGCCTCTACGGTAAGAAAGCAACTGTTCGTAGGTAAACAAAGGAGTTCCTCCAAGCATAACTTCTGCGACAACGCATCCTACTGAGAAGATATCCATTTGCTGAAGGCATTTAATCGTCTCGCTGTTCAGCTCGCTTATTTCACTAGCAGGCATAGTTGTATCTTTGTTGGATTCTCTCGTGATGAATTTTTCGGGAGCTAAGCAGCATCGTTTCTCAGAAGAGCTGAAGAAGTACTGAAAATCGCTCAATTGGTCTTCAAAGAGATAGTAGGGCTTATACCAAGCAAAATCAGAGAGAAGCACATGATTCCATGTTGTCAATAAAACATTGCTCGATTTGATATCGCCATGGAAGAGTCCGGAGCTGTGGATATTATGCACTGCGGTGAGGAGCTGAAAAACGATCCAGATTTTTTCGGATTTTTTGAGGTAAGGGACGGTATGGCCTCGCTCAAGCAGTGTTAGATGCATTTTTTGACGGATGATAGTAACGAAATCAGGCTCTTCAACATATTTGGTGTAAGGAAGGAGATTGGGAAGTGCGTTGATGTTTAGTTTTGAGAGTAAGAAGTCGAAATTTTTCTTATGAATGGTCAACTCTGAGGTCTCTCGCTTAATGAAAACCTTCATAACGATGTTTCGTTCTCCTTCGACTGAAAAAGAGTAAGTTTTGTACATTTTTCCATCGAGAAGGAGGTCTCGGGAGGTCAGTTTATTGTTCTGGAGGACATACGATTCAAACTTTTTCTGTTTTTTAACATCGACGGTGGTAAAGAGTTTATTTCCCATAGTTTATCTGGCAAATCAGTGCTAAAGTATGAGTATTTAATTAAGTTGGATAAATCTGAACATAAAGATAAACTCAGTGGGCGCTCAATAAAAGTTGGATTTTCACTTAAGGAGAAGTCGGTAAAATACATTAGATGAAAATTATAGGATTTCAGATGCAACAACCAGCGAGCTCTGAAGGGAGTAAATCGGAAAATTTGATACTCCAATCAATCAAAGCATGGTGATAGTATTGCTAGCAGAGTTGTTATGAGGTTCTCCCCACCTCCAAATTGAAGGCGGTCATAATGATTTTATCTCATCAGTCAACAACAGCGGCCACTTTTTTTCCTGGTCCGACTGGAAATGGCTGCTTTCAAAGCCAAATTCGATATGTTTTACTAATTAAACTTCTGAGTTTAAAAGTGCATTGAATAAATTAAGATATGAGAGATGAAGTGCAGAGTTAACTTCATTCTCTGAAAGAAAATTACATCATGGGCTCTTCAGCTGACCAAGGCACAGCATTGAAGAACTTCCAAATTTGAATTCTAAACCGAAGATCATATATTTCTGGAGAACGCCTACAATTCCTCAAAATTAATCAGGCACTGTTTGTTTGAGTGTATTTAATCTCTAAAATCTGAGGATTCGCTGGGATTCTGCGCAAGGAACTACCGGAAATAACTCTGAGCCTCTTATTCAAGTTAAATGATTCAAGATTGACAAATGATTTGGCAATTTCTATAAAAAAACATAGTCTGACAGTTCGTGTCTTAAACGAGAGTTTTTTCGAAAACGCTGCTCCATTGAGTTTTGAAATTCTCTCTCTCTTGAAAACATTTCAAAATCAATTGTTGAGAATCAAATAAAAAGACTCCTTAGAACTAAGAATATCTCTGTACAACTGCTGCTCAATGCTGGCTAGCATGATATGCTTTCTTTTCGATAACAATACTTTCAGCGAAAGATTTCTGGATTTGAGAATGTTGTAATATTAGAGATTGTAAGTTTTATAACTTCAAACTTAGAATTTAAAACTATAGTTTGAAAAATAAAGGACAGTTTTACCTTTATCTAAAATGGAACGAACAGTTTCAGAAAAGAATATGAACAAGACGGCTTTGAATTTTAACACCAAGCGTCCCATCTCCCAGAATGCCCCAAAACGACGTCCGGAGACTGCAACAAATGTCAAATATATAAACAAGTCAGACCCCATAGAAATCCTTCCATCAGAAGTCATTATCAAAGATTTCGAAATCAATCAAACTTACGAAGTCATCATCCTCGTGAGGAACCTGACCAGAGTCCCTCGCAAGATCAGAATCTTCCAGCCCAAAACCAGCAAATTTAGATGCGATTATGACATGCAAGGTTCAATTGCAGCCGGATTAGCCATGAAATTGGTCTTAACTTTCGAATCCAGCACACTTAATGACTATCACGACTCGCTCGTGATCATAAGCGACGAAGGATTTAAATTCGAGCTCCCCTTACACGCTTACATGCCTCAGGCTCAAATCGTATTCGAACCATTTTTAAATTTCGGTTTTGTTCAACTGGGAAAATCCAAAACTGAGACCGTTGTTTTCCGAAATGAAGGCCTGAAGGAAGGAGTCGTAGAAATCAAGACTGAGAAATCCGAGCTCTTCAAGATTGACCGTGAAAAATTTTATGTCATGTCAAAGCAGAGCGTTCCTGTTAACATTACTTATGAGTAAAGGAGATATATAGTTTTATTTGCTCTTAACCTACTCTTTGCTAGGCCAAAAGAAGCTGGAATTCTGAGAGCTCCTTTATTTATTACAGTACAAGGACAAGCGATCCAAAGACAAATCGACGTCAGCGCGACTTCGGTCGAGTTTTCTATGTTTATAATCGACGAGAATGGCCAACAAACCACTGAATTCGATTTTGGTGATATTTATTACGGTCAAAGCGCGGAAATCCCTGCCACGTTAGTGAATAATACGCCTAATAAATACTCATTTAAAACAAAGTTCCTCGTTGGGAAACAGACTGCCTTTGTAAGCTTGTTTTTCCTTTTCACAATGATTAACCGATGGAATGGTATATAGGATGAAGCAGCAAGTCTCCAAACTCCGAACGAGCTTGGTCTCGAACAAACTCAGCGAGTTATGAACTGCATTCCGGAAGCGGGAATCATCGACTCTTATTCACAGATACCTCTGAAATTGATCTGCAAGCCTCGTGTGTCACCAAAGGAAGAGACCTTTACGAAAAATTACGCCATGGTGAAGGAATACCCGAGAATGCGAGAAGATTTTGACAAGGATTTCCCTTATTCATGCTTCTTTAGCTTCGACGGACGAGACAATGAGGACGATTCTCTCTATCTCCATTTGCAAGCGAGGGGAATCTGTCCCACAATAAAAGTTTCTCATCCTGGAGTTGATTTTGGTGACTGTCAGGTTAACGAGAAGAGAGACTTCCTGCTGACGATTGAGAACGAACATGAGAAATTACCTGTGTCAATCAGCTTCCCAAAGGTAAATTACTATGAATCTCTTGCTTGGAGTTCTGAATAACTTTGTTTAGATTTCTCAATTCAATGTTGACGTGAAAAATGTTAAACTTATGGGCAACGAAAAAGTCCCTGTTACCATCTCATTCGAGCCTAAGAACATGGGAAAGTTCAGTAACTTCATCGATATGACGCTGTTCGGAAGCTACAGGATCCCGATCAGAGTGAGCGGTATCGCTTTGAGCTACGTCAGCAAAACGAAACAACGTAGAGGGCCTGAAGCCATCAAGGAAGACTTCGAGAAACCTAAGGATTACATTGATGAAGATCGTCCTGCGACGAGAAACAAAGCAGTGCGAAAGAACGATAAGTTCATCATTACAACCCAGGAGGGATTCAACGTACCGCTTATGAATCCTGAAGCCACAAACATCTCTGAGAAGCTCGATGTCTTGTTTGCTGATCGCAACAACAAGGCAAAATACAACAACTTCTTGAAATCACAACGAAACGATCGAGTTCAAGAGAAAAAAGAAGCGGCAATCAAAGAGAAATTCGAAAAGATGAAAACAAAACTAAAAGAGCAAAACCCCAATCTGTTCCCTCAAGACAAGGACGATGATGCTAAGCCTGAGCCGCCATTCGATATGGAATTCTGGTTTAAGATGGCTTCCGATGTTGATCTCGGCGAGCCTAATATCACAGTGCCAAATCAACGAGATCCGCTGTGGGTTAACAAACCGCTCGGAAAATACGAACCAATCGGCGAAGTAAAAAATGAACAATTCAAACCCGACCCGAATAAGCCTGGAAAGAAGAAGTTTAGTCCACATCCAGCTTCTCATGCCGAGGAGAGAGACGTACACCTAGAGCTGAGTCCTGATATGCTGCAAAAAGTGTTCTCAGGACCCAAATCGATTGATTTTGGCCACATATACAAGAAATCGAGAGCCTCGAAGTACTTCTCCGTGAAGAATGAACTGCGAACTTCGATAATGGTGCGCATCAACGTTGATGGAATTGATGAGTTGAGCGAGACGGACACTGAACCTCAAATCATTCCCTCTATGCAGACTGGTGTGTTTGAAATCGTCTGCAGCTCAAGAATCGAGCAAAGTTTCAAAAACTATGCCACATATATCATCAACGAGCATCACAGATTCAAATTCCTTGTATCGGCCCAAATCGAGCCTGTTCAGCTCGACCTCAGTCGTGAGGTCCTGAAATTTACCTTCCCGGACACCAATGTGGAGATGTTCACGACAGAAACGCTCAAAATTATCAATAAAGGTAACGCGCCGGGTAAATACAAATGGGAAAAAGCAATCCAATCGGATGTGTTCACTGTGGATAAGGTTCAAGGAGAAGTTCCTGCTAATGGTGGAGAAGTGCCTGTAACTATCAGTTATAAACCATCGGGTAGAGTCTTCAAAGGAGAAGAGGAGATTTTGAAGCTGAAGGTAGAGGAAGGCATCGAGAGGACCATAAAATGCATTGGTTTTGTGACCGAATCAAAGTGTATTTGGAGAGGCCCGCTGGTTTATCAGTTCGGAGAAATCCCAATTGGTCAGACGAAAACTTTCTCGTTGTCACTGGCCAATGTGTCGAAAACGACGGCGACTTATCATATTTTGACCGATAAGCTCCCTTCATGCATGACGATTACACCAACTAAAGGAAGAATCGGAATGGACCAGACAGAAATAATAACAGTGACGATTCAGTCAAACGAAGAGATGATCATCAATCATGATCTCACGGCGCTTATTCGAGGAGGACAGCCGCAAAAAATATGTTTGCAAGGCGAGGTTGTAGTTCCAAAGATATATATCAAAGAGGAAGAGTTCGATTTTGGAGAAGTGCTTTACGATAACACTGCGAAATTACTCATGACGATCGTGAATGAAAGCAGCATTCGAGCGCAGCTCGTTTTGGATCTGCGACCAAGAGTAGGAATGTTGGTTCGACCACCTGGAATAGAGTGTTTGGAGGTTGTACCTGCTCAAGAGGTAGGAGATGATCAAAGTAGTATCATGCAAAGCGTGAATAAAGACGACAATGAATCAAGTAATTATTACGATATTTCTTAGATAAATGCTAATTTTGAATCTTACAAAACAGGTGACGAGGAAGGATTAGTTGATGATAGATCGCCATCAGAAGCTGGAGACTCGAGCGATGAAGAGAAGGAGAGACCTCCCTCGAAAGTGAAACTGATTAAGGTAATTATCAATTTTCGTCAAGGATATTAATTTATGCTTCCAATTCTCTTCTAGTTGAAACCAAATTCATCGCTTCAATTCTACCTTAAATTCACACCCAAAGACGCCGTTCATTACATATTCGATCTTCCAATGACTCTCGAAGGCTACGGCAAAATGGAAGGACTCGCAAGACACATCTCTTGCCAAGGTCGCCCAAGAGAGTTTCTCATGGAGCCAAGAGAACTCGTTTTCAAGAAAAAAATAATCAAAGCGAATGAGAAACTTTACCCTAATTTCGAAGACGTTCGCATTTGGAACGCTGAAAAGAGAACTTTGAAATGGGTCTTTGATACCAAGCCCCTTGAAGCTGAGAAGGCTTTCACTATCACTCCCTCTGAAGGACGCATCGAGGCTGGACAGATGGCTATCTTACGAATAGGGTTCAATCCACAACAAGCTAGAGTCTACGAAAGCAAAGTTATGGTCTACATCGATGATAACCCAGTCCCTTACTCAGAAATCGTACTTAAAGGCGAAGGCGCCCATCCGAAGCTGCTATTTGACAGACGAGAGGTTATTCTCCCGCTGAGCCCGTTGGATGTCATGGCGAAATCCACATTCCGAATCATCAACGACGGCTATGAAAATCTCACTATTGCTAAGCCAAAAGTTTCGGCCGATTTGGGCAGCATTGAACTCGATTTTAGATTCCCTGATGGCCAAAGCGTCAATAATATCACTAAAACCAGACTCAAAGTAGAAGTGGGTGTCAAATATAAGAAGCCAATATCATTCACGACACGAATCGACATCTTCGATGACGAAAACGTCGCGTACTCTTTGATGGTCTCTGGAACGGTGGATAACTGCCTTCTCACGAACCAGCCTTTCTTACAACGATTCTCTGAGGAAGAATATGCCATCGTTGCTGAAGACGGAAAACCCATCCGAATCCAAGAAACCGATGACGATGCTGCCTCACACAGCTCTCCGCGAGCTGGCGCCCATAGCATAGCTATTTCCAAAGCAGGATCCCACACATCCCGAGGAGCCGTTACTTTGCTCGGATTTACACCTATCCCTGAGCACATGATCACCAAATCAGCTGAGCACGTGGTTAGATGGTTGAATTTCAATTGCTTGCTCAACGGAATCACAAAATACCCTGCAGACGTCATCGAGAACAACGGTGGCCAAATCTTTGAGTTGATTGCGTTTTTAACAGGAAAGGTGCCACCCTGCAAGGCCTCTCTTGCGAATGTTACAAACAAAACAGAGAGAATAAGAGTCCTTTGGAAGCAGTATGACGACTTGATTCGTATGCTCAAAGAGAACGGAGCTTTGCTAAACACCATTCGCCCTGAATATCTGCTTAAATACGCTGATTTTAATTCCTACATCAAAGGAAATCCAGTCCAGAACTGCAATATCTTTAAGATTTCAGAAGCTAAATTCAACTACCTTTCAACAGACGCCTGGATCACGCTTTTCTATCAAATTATAAAGATCTATTACCTGACTCGAGTCACTGTGAAAGCGTATAAGGCACTGCCTGGAGTTCCAGCTGAGAAGTCGCAAATACCTGATTATTATCTCGAAGGCAGCAATATCTACTCCGCTCATGAAGGTATATTGTTGCGCTGGATGGAGCTTCAATGCGAGTTGCTCAGACCAAACGCACAGCCAATCCGAGTGAAAAACTTCGGTGATTCGCTGAGAGATGGAGTGGTCTTGGCTAACGTGCTTCAATCTTATGTTGGTCTGGGGAGAATCAATGCGCTAAAAGAGTTGCGATTGGCGCCGCAAAATGAGGATGATTATGAATGGAATGCGAATAGAATCATCGCCGCTTTAAATGAGATAAAGCTGCAAACTCATATCAACGCGAGAGACATTCTGGTGCCTAGTCAGAGAGAAATGATGCTTTTCTGCCTCTACCTCTTTAATAATCTTCCGCATTACATCCCAAAATCGGCGGTCGAATTCCCTTGTATCCTTGGAGAGAGCATAACGAAGTACATCGAATTGCACAATCCTACGAACCGCACAATCAGCTATAGAGTAACCGAGAATTTTATTAAGGGTTTTTTGTTAATACCTGTTATTAGGTGGAACTAGAGAATATTAAAAAGGGAGAGCCTTCAGATTTTTCAGTCGAAATCGATGAAATCAAGCTCGAGCCAAAGAGCACTCAGAAAGTGCCTGTTACTTTCGTGAGTCGTATCTCCAAGCCTGTCCAAGCAAGGATCGTATTTACAAGTAAGAAAGAAGGGAATACTCAAGCCGCAGCGATAGTTTTCAATCTCATTTCAAAGGTAAAAATATCATACAAGGAAGGTTTGAATTTTTTATCTTTTACCTCGATAGATCACCGGAAGGATTCCAGTTGGCAAGACGGAGATTAAGACCAAGCTTTACACCATGACATCAAAAGATATCCCTGTGGAGAATCCTTTCAACAAACCAGTCAACTTTTCGATAGAAATACAAATCGAGGATCTCAACAAGCCATCAGCCGAAGAGGAAGCTAAAAAGAAAAAACCACCAAAAAGCGCCAAGAACAAGCCGCTTGAGATTGAAACTCCTAAAAAGGCCGTCGTTCCTCAAGCTTTCTTTATCAAACAATCGAAACTTCCCAAAATACCTCCAAAAGGATACCAGTCGCTGACTCTCTGGTTCTTACCGTTTTTAATGGAGACTCAGGTTTGCCATGTGATCCTGGTCGATGAAAATGTAACAAATTCCTATTTAAAAAAAAAGCATTAAGCTGAAATTTCATCATGAATCAGGTCGGAGAAATTCAATATACTATCACAGGGCAGGTCGAACTGCCAGACGTCATCCCCTATGAACCAAGAACCTCTCAATTTACGCTCGATGCGAACCAACCATTGGAAATGCCTGTGAGTTTCCGAAACAAATACCTCGAAGAAGCAAAAATTAAATGGAAACAAAACGCTAACGTTGAACTTCGAGAAGCCTATGATAAAGCCTTGAAACAGCAAGAAATTCAAGATCAAATAATTTTCGACGTCGAAAACCCATCGACATTCTTGCTGACGCCACCCCAATTCGCAGTTAGCGATTCTAGGCGCAGAGCCCAAGACAAAAAGGATCAGCAGCAGCAACAGCAACAGCTGCAAAAATCTGAGAAAGATAAGAAAAAAGGAGCGAGGTTCGGTCTTGACACCTCATTTGACTCGCGCATGAATGAAAGCATGCTTGGGGGTGTTGCGGACAATAAGATGAATATTGGATTAGCTTTCCGTCAGCCAGTTCCTGAATACAAAGCGAGAATTATCCTCCGAAGTCTTGATAGATCCGATATCAGAGTTTATGAATTTAGCCTTACAGTGATGCCTCGTCCAATCAAGGCGACCCTCGAGTTCTGGGTGCCTGCAGGCGAAAAGCAGGTGCAACCGATTCCAATAGTCAATAACTCTGAAAAAGACTGGCATATCAGAGTTGAATGGAAGCGATTCGAGAACGGAGAGTACTTCTATGGTACTAAAGGCGATAATTTCTATGTGAAGCATAACGATCGAGGAGACTACTTGCTGACTTTCGCTCCCAGCTGGAAATGTGAATCGAAAGCCCTTTTAACGTTTAAAAACCCTCTAACGTATGATCTTTTCGAATACGAGCTCATTGGACATGGAGAAGATCCTATGTCGAGAGGAAATATCCACCTGAAATGCAAAGTTAGAGAGAAAACCTCACATACTTTCAAAATTGAGAATCCTTATGAAGACGAGCCTGCTATTTATGACGTCACTACAGACTTGCCTGAAGGCTGGATTATCGGCGCTAAGCAATTCAAAGTCCCAATCAGCAAAGAAGCGAAATACAAGCTCGAAGTCATGCCGATTTTGGGTGGCGTTTTTACCGGCTCGATCACATTCACAGACCAGCGAGGCCGCTACCAGTGGTGGACAATTACTATAGAAGCTGACAGCCCGAAATCCGAAAAGGTTGTCGACATGGTCGCTGAAGTGAGACGCAAGATCGCGTTTGAGGTCACTCTATCCAACCCTCTCGATAAGCCTGTAAACTACGAGGTCGTTATCAACGGTGAAGGTCTTCTCGGAGATACGAATCTCTTTATCGAGCCTAACGGTGTTAGAGATTATCAGCTTATATTCTGCCCTCTAAGAGCGATGAATACAAAAGGCTCTGTGGCGTTCGTTGACGAGAAACTGGGAGAAGTCTGGTACGAGCTCAACCTTATCGGAAAGGAGTCGCCTCCTGTGAGATTGGACACTTTGCACGCTGAGCTTGGAAAAATCGCACAGCATGAGGTCGAGTTGGAGAATCCAGCTGGAAAGGCCGTGCAAGTGAAATATCGAAACACTAACCCCGGTAACTTCGCTGTGCTGGAGGATACTATTGTGATTCCTGCCTATGACTCGACGTTTGTGCACATTCAGTACATGCCTTCGGAGCTTGAGACCATCGAGCAAGGCGAAATCATATTTGAAAGCGAAGAGATCGGCAATTGGCATTTCCAAGTGTTCGGAAAAGGCACGCCTCCAACCAAATTCGAAACGAAAGTCATCCCTGGCGCATTGAATAAGGACATTTCCAGCACGGTGCTATTCAAAAACCCATTCAAAGACTCAGTAAGCGTGGCTGTCAGTTTAGACAGAACGAAAGGAAACGCTGACGCTTTTGACCTTCTTCTCAAAAAATCAGTGGTGCAGGTCGCAGGGTTCTCTCAAGTGCAGATTCCCTTCTCGTTCCTTCCGAGAGCGATAGCGAATTACTACACTGAGATCGTTGTCATGCTCAATGAGCGCATTTCCTGGAGGTATCCTATTCAGGGAATCACTGAGGCGTATTCGCAGAATCTGGACATCCATATCGAGACAAAATGCCGAACGAAGCTGGAGCAAGAGCTGAAGTTTGAGCTTCCTGGAATTGCTGATGTCAAGCCTGATGACACGTTTGATCTGACGATCACACAGGTACCTAAACACTTGGCGAACGTGCTAGTAGAAAAAAGACATCCTTGGTTGAAATTTGAAAGCATAAAGAACACGTTGGAATCGCCATTAGATGCGCTTGTGTACAAAGTGGTATTCCATCCACTTAAACCGTTCAAAGCGACGCTGGAGATCGGAATAAATAGGTCATCTGGAGGAAGATGGAAGTAAAGACTAAACTTTTCTTTGCGTTGGTACTAATTACATGATTAGGTTCAAAATACTTGTCGAATCTCATGATCCTGAGCCCGATGACACGATTGCTATTATTTCACCGCTCAATAAGACATCGACGATTACCTTTAAACTTACAAACATCTATAAAAACAAAACAGCGGACTTCAAAGCTTACTTCACGTCGACCTCAGATCCTGAGCTCACAGTCCAGCCAAAAGAAGGAACTCTACCGCCATTCGATCAGTATGAGCTCTTATAATTATTATTCATCGCTCTAACTATCAATATCTGATATATATAGTGACGGTCAAATCTTCTATGTTTCTTTCTTGCCGTACGAGTATGGAAGAATCAAACAAGGAAAACTCATCATCGAGACCGCAGAAATGTATTGGTAAGAAAACGAATTGTTTTGCAGATAGAATTAACTATTCTGTGTAGGTCTTACCAGGTGAAAGGACAGTTCCCTAAGTATAACCCACCAAAGCCCAAAGCAAGTCGATTGGATAACCAGTTGCCAAAAGAATTTGAAGAAAGACTCTCAGCAGCTCGCACTACTAGCAAGAACTTCCTTGCTGAGAACATCACGAGGATGAAAATAAGAGACTTTAGCAGTTCGCCGGAGAGAAGTGCTTCTAATTCACCTCAGAGAAAGCAATCACCTGGACGATAAAACTTGCTGATGTTAGAGACACATAAATTTACTAAACGAAATGCGAATTCAAATATGCGGATAATTTAAGAGCGCATTATTTTGTTGATTTTCATTTTTTGGCTCTCCTTTTGCTCTTTCAACAAATTCATATTGTTTTGAGGTCAAAATTCTAAATCCTCACATTAATAAATATAACAGGTATATCTTAATTTTTTCTTGTCTCTTAAAGATCTTAATCGGGGATGAGCAGTGAAATTCAGTTGAATGTTTGAAAATTATGCCAAGTAGTCAGAAGCAGAGTTGATACAACCTTATTTTCCGCCCACAATTGTGCGAAGAGAGTTAATACGCGGTTGGAACGTTCCATTTGTTTATCACAATTGAGAATCATTCCAGATCGCTTTTTCATAAAGGGTATCATCATATAAAAAGGTCACAAACGCTATTTAAGATCAGGTTTTCGCAACTTTGATGAATTATTGAATAGATTAAAGTTTCATTAGTTATCAAATTAAAAAACAAGCAATTGCATCCGATTTACATAATCTTTAATAAATATATCACTAAAATTCTTCTTTTTCAGATTGGAAACATGAAATGGAACTTTTTCCTCAAAGGTCTCATATTCTTCTACTTGGCTCTTTGGTTAGAATGTACTCTTTCTTAACGAGATATAACTTCTCTCCAATTATCGGGAACGTTAGACTCTCAATAATCATTTTTATTTTTATCGGAGCTGTAATCTCTTTCTTCCGTGCACAAGTGATAAGTTGATCCACCTTTCCCGAAATCTCAGACTTGTCTATGAGAGCAAGTAACGGAGAGTAAATGAGATTTTTTAGTCCTCTGAGGACAATTTTATCTCCTTCTTTTATCGTACCATTTACTAGAACACAGTCAATAACGACACCAACGCCTTCTACCACTGTTACTTTCGCGATTAAGCATTCGAAATCATCATTTAACTGGATTTCTCCTCTGATCCATTTTTCGGGCGCTACTCCCGCTACATCAAAAACACTCTCTCCTATCGAAACTAACCTGGAAAAAGAGGTAGTGACTTGGAAGTTTCCATCGTTAGAGAGTTTTGTTTGAACACTTTCTTCAGCCGCTTTACATTCTTCATCATTTTGGCGACCAACGCAATTTTTTCCTCTTCTTCTTGTTTTTGTTTTATTGCCCTTAATGACTTTTGAGGGTTTGTCATTCGCACTGTGCGTAGATTCAGAGTTTTCTAGAGAAAGGACCATTGATTTCAGCAGTTCCTGTCTCCGTAACTGGACTAGTAGCTCTTCACGTTTTGCCAGTTTAGATTTAGCCATGCCCTGCTTTTCACATTGCTCGATTCGTTTTAACTTTCTTATTTCTGCTTCTCTTCGGTGTTTCTCTTCTTCTTCAGCTTGCAGTCTACGCATCTTCTCATCTTCCTCTTGCCGCAATCGATATTCTTCTTCGAGACGTAGTCTCTCTTCTTGGACCCTTTGAGTTGCTTTTAACGCCATTACAGCAGCGCTTTTCATCTTTTTGGGTTTTTTGATAACCTGCTTCGATTGAACAGGTGTTTTTTCGCTCTGCTTTACAATTTCCGCTAACTCCTTGAATCTTTCAATTGCAGCTTCTCGATTGATCTTTGAATTGGTCTTTGGATTGGTCTGTTGTTGCAATCCGTCTTCTAACTGTTTTGAAGCTTTCCCACCGTTCTTTCTTCTCAACACATCAATTTCATCTTTGCTATTCTCTTTTATCACACAAATGAAAGCTGTCTTTGGAGTCAGCACTTGATTGACCACAGACATTTTAACTATCTCTTCTGAAATGCTGGACTTCGCAGACCAATAAATATCTGGTACTTCTCTGCTCAGCTCACTCTCCTTGAGCACAAGAGTCTCTGCAACCGTCCAAATTCCCAGTTTAAAGATGTCTAAAGTAGTTTCATAGTTTTCTAGATCGATTACGACTGTATTCTCATTGTAATCATTAGTAGATGAGTTGAAATACCTTAAAGACGCTTCAAAATAACGCCCTTTGCTCAAAGCATCATTGCTTAAAAAAATGAAATAAGTTGCTCTCTCATTTCTTAGCAAGTACGGCTGAGTGGCTGGGTCAAGAGAAAGAAGCGACACTACATCCTGAGCGGAAAACTTGAGCGAAAAATCGTCGCAAACAGGTACTATCGCAGCGGTCATTAGCGAGATTATGCTGGTAGCGATATCTTCAGGGTCACTAACAAACTCTGCTTTCCCGTTTCCTCTCTCAGCAGCACCTTCGACGAGTTCTTCAGAGCACTCATCTCCAATTCCCAGACTGAATACTCTGTTTCTGTGACGATAGTTTTCAATTTCTTCAAGCACTATTTCCGTGTTTTCCACTGCTCCGTCCGTTATGAGGAAAATCGTCCTTGGGTGCTTTTTGCGCCTTCCGCCTTTCAAAACCTGGAGAAGTGGAGGTAATACATTCGTTCCCACCATATTACTCTCAAAGTCTTTGATTTCTGTGATTGCCTTCTGAATATTTTGCTCGCTACTTTCAACTATAGTCTCGAACACAAATTTGTGTTTAGTCCCAAAGCTACACACATTGAAATATGAATTCGGAGGCAGCGATTTTAACGCGAATATCAAAGCTTCTTTTGCCAGTTTCATCTTTTTACCTCTCATAGATCCGCTCCGATCAATAAAAAAAAGATATTCTCCAGTCGCTGTTAAGAGATTTATTTCTTCTTCATTGTTGCTATCCAGTAGCTGTTTGACATTCAACCGACTTATCTGCATTTGGTCTCTTGCGGCCTGAGCAGCATCGCTGAGAGTTTCATCACTAAGGCGCGGCACAAAGTCGATCATAGCACAAAAACCTGATTCGTTCTTCGCGATTCGATATGTCGGCGAATTGAACTCTTCTTCGCTAAAGAAAATGACAAAGTCTTTATTGAAACTAAAGTTTTTTGAATTCGGATCAAACCGAGCTCTCTTTACGCAAGGGTTATCAAGTTTTTGAACTTGAACGTCATGCGAAACGCATTCGAAATGATTTATTGGCGATCTGCATTCTACTTCGAGTTCTATCGCCCAGAAGGTCACTTCCTGTGAAGGGTGCTGAGGATATTCTGAGAAAATCACACAGTTTTCATCTCCTTCTTCTTTAGCAGAGCGTTTGCTTTGTCTTAAGATCCCGTGACGAGAATGAACAGGAAGTTTCGACTTAAACGTAAATTTATGAAATCTGTTACGAATAATCTCCAATTGCTGTAAATAAGACACAGAGACCTCGATCACTGCAGCAGGTGTGATATTGCCAATTTGGACTTTCATGATGTCCTTAGATTCTTCATCGAACTCAGCGTAGGCAGTCGTGTTTCCTTTTTGGATATTAGTCGTGTAGTCTTTTCTCGCCTTATCTTTTTCTTCAATAACGCCTTCGATGACTCTGTGTTCAAAAGTTGCCTTGAAAGAGTTGAAGCAAGCGTTCTCTGGTATTGGGAAATAGTATTCCACTTCAAGAAGGTGGTCAGTGTCGTTGATGAAGGTTTGGATCAGTTCAACCCTGGCGACTGAAGATTTTATGTCTACTTTGACGCGGATTTTTTGTAAGGGAAGAGGGTTTTTTGATTTTGAATTCCTAACTGGATGAAGCCCAAAGCTGCGAGCTTTTAAAGCTTGGGACTTTATGCTTTTTTTCTGGCTTTTTCGGATCATGCTATTGATGAAATAGATATTTGCTCATGCAAAATCCAAAAGATATTAAAGTTAATCTGCCAATCAGATTCCGTTACAATTGTTTTGTCCCGACAAAATTACTTGGAAAAAAAAAATTGCTCTTATTGCTCAACCAATGATTTATAAGATTGACTTTAGATGCAGTTAGCCCCTACCTATACTTTAGAAACCCTCGTGGGTCAAGGTCTTATTCTCTATTATCTTCTATTCTCGCTCATATCATAGCGTATTCATTCTGTTGTGTTATTCCACTTATAAATGTAAAAAAATAAATCTATTAAGTCCTGGGTTTTAAGGTTCGAAGTACGAGTCCAATGCAGATAAATATCGGTAGTAAATGCATAAATTAGCTTCAGCCCGCTGCTGACTTATGATTTATAACGTTATTCTTCTTTAAATTTGGAATTAAAGGAATTATATATTTAGTAGTAGTATTAGTAGAAGTAGTAGAAGTCTCTGCTGGAGAAAACAGCTCTATATCTATCTGTAGCTATCTTCACTCATAAACCTTGCTCGAGGCTTCGGCTTGCTCTTCTCAAAAAGACTCTGAATTTTCCGCGTGAGCAACTCTTCAAAGTAGTAGAAAAAGAGCTCATCCAAATACGCAGGAGTATCATTCTTAGCTCTAGCCGGAGGCTTGGAAAGCTTTTTCGTTAGAGCTAACTTTGGCTCTGAAATTTCCAACTTGGATTCTTCATCCTCTTTGTCCTCAGCTTTTGAATGGGAATCCGCTAGCTATTCATAATTGAATAAAAAATCTTTGTAACTATTGCGAAAATTACCTTCTGGAGGTCAGGCGCGGAGGCGTTCCTAGGGAGTTTGCCCTTCGGCGCCAGCGGTGTTTTTTCTTTAATACCATGAATTATTTCAACATCGTTCTCTTCCTCAGAAGCAGACTCCCTTCCAGCGTCTAAATCCTTTTTCGATTTATTTATTGAAACGCCTTTATCGAGGATAAGCTCTTCTTCTGGTATACTCTCGAGCAAGTCTGCATTTAAGAACAGCTCCTCGAGTTTGATTGGACGGTCGGAATGAGACCTGCCACCAAGCTTTAAATCGAGATCGTTCAAGCTCTTCATCAGCTCTTCGTCGTTTTCAAGAGCAGATTTGAGTTTGCTCTTTTGTGCAATATTTATATTTCGTACAGTTTTAGACTTCCTATTATTGTTTTGTAAAAAGATAGGTGTTATAAATGGCATGCTTTTCTGTAATTTACTGAGCTCTGCGCATATTTGAGTTTGCGAGAGTCATCAGAAAGTCTTTGTTAATTGAGTTTCTCATTGTGCTCGTCATGTGTTCGGCTCTTGCTACTATCTCTTGGATTGGAGAGGTTAATTCCGGGTCGTCCTTATAAAGGAGATTGGCGATATCTGCAATTGTCAACCCAGCTTTCGCGCATTTGATTAAAAGCGTCGCAGAAATTCGGTAATTTCTGAGACAGATCTATATGAAAGCAAGCGAGTTAAGCTTGTAGTCGCAAGGAAAAGGTGTTACATCTCTAAATTTTAGATATTTTGCTAGCATAATTGCATCCTCTTTCGGTTTAATTGAATCAATAACCGCCAATTCCTCCTCAGTGAAAGGTTTTTTTATCTGCGGCCAGTCGACCCAAGCAATCTCATAGCTATATCAATTCATTCATCATTTAAATTGCATGCGCAGGCATTTATAGTATTACGAGCAGATGTCAATGCAGCCAGGCAGGCAAAGTCCATGGTCGATGGGAATGAGTACCATGCGTCCTTTTTCCTTCTTAACAAGAATGTTCCCTTCGTTTCTATCGCAGTTGAGCATTAAAATATCGAAGATAGCGATCTTTCGCACTTCTCTAAACCGCAAGCGATCAATTGAGTTGATAGAGCAAAAGCAACTTACTCGTCGGGAAATTGGCAGTGACCATAGTCACTCGCTTCTTCAGCGTTTGCAATATATTTTTGTAGCGAACCATGCTTAATTAAAGGGTCTTTTAGCGTCATCCCTTCCGGGATCATCCCTTTGAACTCTGCTTCCATGTCTGGCTCCGTGAACTCTCCTAAATTCCAATGTTACACCTCCTTGATCAGCTTTATTGAGACTTACTATTCGCAAAGTAATGATGGACGATCTCTACAAACGTCGTCGGAGGTATCCCAAAGAAACCTTTAGAGTCTATATTTTTTAGATGTAACACATATAAAATTCAAAAAATAGTCAAAAGCCCTTACCTATTAGATAAGCAGCGACTTCCCTTGCAGCTGACTCACCAGATAGGACCCCTTTCCTTTGTTATCCCATGAAAAAAATTTTAAATTTGAAAAAAAAAAAATCAAGATGATACCTGAATCCTTGGGACCCAAGCTTTCCTTTATAACCCTTCGGGTTATTCGGCGCAAATGGCTCTTCATCAAGAGGCTTAAATATCGCCTTGGGAGCCGTGTTTAAAATAATTTTGTCGAGAAAGTTTTACTATTGGCTTTCGATTCGGATTTCTTAAGAAATACGATCCAGACGTCCCTTCTATCGTTGGTTTTGGGACTAATCCGATATTGAATCCCTCTTGAATGCCAAATATTAGTTGTCGAATCGCATCATCCGAGGGGAAGGTTTCATCTTGTTTGATGAGGCCAATCGTATTTTTTAACAATGGAGGTGCTCGCAAAATCAACCGATTTTTGTTATGAATCCCATAAGACAGCAGCGACATGTTGTTCCGCGTCAGCTCTTGAGTGCGCATAAAAATTCGCTGCTGAGAAACAGGAATTCCCTTCTCTCTCTGCAATTTTTGCTTAAGTTCCTTTGAAATCAAAGCATTTAATAACAACGGATAGGTGAGTTTATTTACAGCGACTGTCATCCAGGGATAGACCATAGCTTCCATATTTTCCTCTTCGAATTCGTTCCATATTCGCAGAAGAATCTTTTTGGGTGGATTTACATTCCTTGAGCCCGAATGTGTATAGGAGTTCATGCTTAAACACTCTCTTTATATAGAAATCAGCTAAGGCAGAGATAGAACTGGATTTATTATATTTTCTTTTAAATAGCCCGGAGAGGAGAGGGGCTGTAATAAGATGCTGGATAATAAAATCTTTTATAAAAAGCCTCAATCAATTTTGATACGCCTCAGAACAGCGGATTAAAGGAATTCTTGAACGTTCCATAGTTTAGACATTAACGTTTTTATTACAATGAAGACATTCTTGACCTAACAGCAATCATTCTCTTTCACTAAGCAAATAGTATTCCCATTATGATTTGTATTCTGCTGTTCTATGTCATTAGAAGCTAATTTCAAATAGCAACCAGTGCGAGTGTTTAACGTAGTACTTGTGCTTTTACACAGTAAAGTGTATGGACACAGACTTTAACATGGACTTAGTTACTGCAGAAGCTCCGAATGACAATTTTTTGTTATTCTCGAAACTGCTCTTTTCGCAAAAAATGTGCTTCTCCAAAGGGAGTAGTGTAACAGAATGAAAATAAAGGAAGTAAGATCCGCAAGGAATGATATTTAGAAGGTATACATAGAATAGGTGCGCATTTCAGAAAATTAAAAGAATGGATTCGATTAATACAGGATTTCTAGAATTTCGTATTCGTAGTCACTCCGAATTCAAAAGTTGCGATGTTTTTCCGGTATGCAGGTGTCTCCGATCAAATTATTCTTGTTCAATTCTTAACAAAAAATTCATTTTCAGAAACTAAAAGCATTTTCTTAATCGACTATGACTCCTTTTCGAATCACTTGAATCATTATTAAGTTTATGTAGAAATTTTAGGTTGATATCTTTTACATTTTCTGTGCCATCTCAGAACGTCTTGTTTCAAAAGAAAATATTTGAAACTCAAATTTTAAGAATAATTCGAAAAAGACTTTTTTTTAAATCATACTCAAGTTCAGTCAAATTTTAATTTTGTACAGTAATCGATGAATACTGACTAGGTAGTGCCAACTGATACTCAACAATAGGCAATCAGCATTAAACTGCGAATCACTCCCTCTTGCTCAGGTGAGATATTAAGACGGGAAAAGCCCTTGAAGATTCACTTGGACAGTGTACCTTAATTCTCGAGGTTATCTATAAGAGAATTCTCTTTCGTCAATTAATTTATATAGTAATTTTAAAAATTCCCGCAATAAAGAAAAGCAAAGATTTAACTGAGCTCAATGACTAAAAAGCATGACAAGATTCATGAACTAGCGATACTAACAAAAACCTCCATGAACCTACTGCGGTCGATCCTTGACGAGAACCCCTCGAACACCAACACCGTCGAAGTTCCTAAAGACAAAAAGTTCGCGGTCTGTGGGAGAATAATTGAAAAAAAGAATGAAATTATCAAAAATGACACCAACCGCAAACTCGCTGGCCTGCTACTCGAACTCGAAGACTCGCAAGGAAAGTTTGAGGTTGTTGTAGTAAAAGACTTTTCAAACCAAAGTCTGATCTGGAAGAAAGGCCAGCCGTGCTTTTTGGATGAGCTCGTCCTGAAAAGATCAGAGGCGACTGGCACAGTCCGTCTCTGTTCAACTTCTAAAACCAGTTTTCGGAGGATAAAAGAGGAGGATTTTATAAAATTTTTCACGGGTTCTAGGCATTCAGCTAAATCTTCGGTCGCTGGAAAAATGGAGGAAGAAAAGTCTGCCCAGAAATACGAGGAGGAGGAAGATAAAATGATTGATGAGTCTGAAAAAGCCAATGTACCCTCTTCAACGCATGAAGAAGATCACCCGAGTCCTTTCGAGTGGATACTCTCAAGGTACTGCTTTAATAACGGAACGATATATCTGGAAACTCTGAACCGTATCCCAGCAATGCAAGCAAGTTTTAGAGGGGTAGTAGTTCAGATCAAAGAGAAGGATCTCGCCACGAAGGTGGGTTTTTTTAGCGATAAATTTGGGCTAATGGTTGTAATTTACAGAGTGAAGATTCGTTTTACAATCAGTTTTACTTGAGGTTGCGTCACCATACCGAAGTGCATACGATCGTGCTTTATATTCGCGTAATGGAGAGTCAAGTCAGCAAAATGAAGGAGCATATAAGACTCAATGATTGCTATGAATTTAAAAATCTGAGAAAAAGAGTAAAAGTTTTTGGCCTTAGAAGCATAATTGAATTTGGAATTCATGTCATTTTTTTAGTTGAGCAACAAAGGCAATCTGTTTTATGAGACGATATACAATCCGGAAGAAATCGAATTTGTTTCTACGCATTCTGAACGTACGAAAGAGGAAGAGCTGAGAGAACTTTCAAAGCTAAAAACGGATGTGATAAGTTCCATTACACGAGACTGCGTCAACCGAAAGATTTTAAAAGTATTTTTATTGATGCTTGTGGTTGACTATAATACATTTTTCACGAATATAATAGTTGGTTGGTTTCGTTTATCAAATTTTTTTCGTGAAGTTTCAGCTAAATTGCAAAATTTGCAATCAAAAAATGAAGACCTGCAGATGTGGTGAGCGCATGGAACTCGAGCTGTTCAGTTTTGTAACACATTTCTTACTTTTCATGTAATAATACGGGAAAAACAGGCGTCTTGCTTATTCCAAGACGAGACGTATTGTGCGAAATTGCAAGTAAAAAACGAGAACCTCTATCAAATCTTCAACTTGCAAAAGCATCACCTGGAAGTAACACCTTTCTGCCTTCAAACAAAACTAAATCGCCATCTAACAGTTGATCAAAGAGTTTTTAAATGGGCATGGTGGAGAGCTCTACCTGACCCAAAAGACTTTATTTGAGAATTCAGAGAATAAGCTCCTCTATGAGATATTTTGGAATCTCTCACGCAAATTCAGCTATAAAACCGTGTACGGTATTCTGAAATGCGACGTAAGTTATTTGCTCTTCCCAAATACTGATTGATGTGTCCTATTTGAATAACAAGGTCACTGACGTACTAGGGACAAGGGATCCGAATCCTCAAAACGACGGCAGTATTACTCCCAGGATAATTCGAAATCGGAAAACGCGAGTTCTGGTGAACGGAACTCTTGTGAAAGATATTACAAAAGATAACGAGTATCAGTTTATGCCTTTGTTGAAAGTGATAAGAGTTAGCAAAATCGATCCTGTTCGGCTTATGTTTGAGTTGTTAAATAAGAGCGATAATAAATGAGAAGAAATTTTCCCCTTTGTTTTTTGTATGTTAAATAAATGAAAGATTCTTTACAGCCAGAGTTGGTTCGCCAAAATACATTAAAATTTGCAAATAATTTTGAATTTCGAAAACCCAGATAAAATGGAGCCCACAAGTAATCGCCGAATCTTCTAACCTACCACTAACCGACATGAAGCTGCTGATTTCGATTCTTTAGACTCAACACAGGCAACTATTGCTTCAGGCAACCTCAAGACTTTTTTGAATGAGATCACTAATAAAGACAATTTAGCTGTAAATCAGCGCAATTATGAGGTTCTCAATGTGAATCATTAGGATAATGGCTCAGAAAGAAATGACTCTTCAACCTCGCAGAAAGGAATTTCGAGTCCAACGGGTCAAGGCCTGACGCAAAGTGAGACAGAGAATCTATTTTGATATATATCTGATTTTTGGAAATAGATCTGGGTAAAGATGCTGCCATGTCAGAGGGTGCTGAGAGTGATGAGGAAGTTGATGACGAGGAGTACCTTGAAATAACAATGCATCGATTATGAATATGATAATGTTTTTCAGCCTTCCTGATGATGATGACATCGAAGATATTGAGGGAGATGAGAGCGAGGATGAAGGAATCGACGATTATAGAGTTGGGGGATACCATCCAATACATATCGGGTTCGATTTTTTTACAAATAACATTTCCGTGCTCAAATATTTTTTTTCCTATCAGAGAGGTGCTTCAAGACCGATATGTAGTCATCCAAAAGCTGGGTTGGGGACATTTTTCTACCGTGTGGCTCTGCAGAGATTTTAAATACGATACTTACGTTGCTGTTAAATGCCAAAAAAGCGCATCGAATTACATGGAAGCGGCTTATGATGAAGTAACCAGTTTTCAGCCATTGAAATACCAATGACACGCTTTTGCAATAAAGGTTGAGCTGCTACAAACTGTTGCACGATACACAAATCATCCTGACTGGATAGAATCATTAAAAGAATATTACAGAGATGTAGCTACTCAAAAATTTTTTCAAGTTGCCTCATCCGAGTTTAGGAAGGAAGGACCGAGTTCACCAGAGATGATTGCCATGTCGTGCAGTTGCTGAACTCTTTTATTTACAAAGGACCTTATGGAAACCACTTCTGTATGGTCTTTGAAATCATGGGAGTGAACCTCCTTGAAATAATAAAGCGATATAATTATAAAGGGGTTGAATATTCTGTTTTTCCCAGCACTTCTGAGCTTATTTCTTACGTTTGAAGGTGCCATTGCATTTAGTGAAGCGAATGGCGAAGCAAATTTTAATTGGATTGGATTATATTCACAGATTTTGCAAGATTATTCATACAGATCTGAAGCCGGAAAACATTTTGCTTACGCTCCAGCCGGAAGAGATCGTATTCAATCAAGCTCATTGATGAGAAGTTTAAACAAATTTTTCTAGAATGATATTGTAGAGCACGGCCAGCTCAGCAGAAATAAAGAATACGAAGCGAGGATTAGGAGATTCCAGAGGAAACATAATATAAAAATTGAGAAAAGCTCAACAAATCCGGTGGGCAAAACTGCGAAAGACTTGGTAAAGATAAGTAAAAGCAAAACGGACACGCCTTCTTCAAAAAGCGAATCTCCAGAAGGAAAAGGGAAAAAACTGGGAAATGGGAAAAATAAGTCATCTAGTCAGCAAGCAAACGGAAAGAGAAACTCAACGTCGAAATCACCTGAGTAAATTTTTTTTGTAATTTCAGGCTTACTAATGTGATCTTTAAAGGGAGAAAAAGAAGAAAGATCTGAAACTAAACGAAAATTTCAATTTAAAAATCGTTGATCTCGGTAACGCTTGCTGGACGCATCATCATTTCTCGAAAGAGATCCAGACCCGTCAGTACCGTTCACCTGAGGTAGAATAAACCGCTTTGTTTGGTGTTTGAGAAATTAATTGTTAAGGTTATCATTGGCGTACATTACGACACATCAGCTGATATCTGGAGCGCTGCCTGCACCATTTTCGAAATGCTAGCAGGTGATTTCCTATTCGAACCGAAAAAAGGCAAAAACTATGATAAGGACGATGATCATTTGGCACAAGTACTCTTTCAGCTCTCGCTAAACAGAAGAACTTAAATTTTGTTTATCATTAGATGATAGAACTTATTTCCAAAATTCCTAAGAAGCTTGCGCTCTCCGGAACCCATTCAAAAGTAAAAAAATTTGATAAATTCCATACTGACCTCCATGACTCGGAACCATAGCGATTTTTTACCAAGGATGGAGCTCTCAAAAACATCAAGACGTTTACTTATTGGCCTCTCAAGAGCGTATTGATGGAAAAGTACATTCGCTTGGGCAAGCTTCTCGAGTTATAACAAAAAATATTAGGTATCATCTGGTTGAGAAGGAAGCAGCGTTGTTCTCGCAATTTTTGCTACCTATGCTGGCATATTACCCTTGGAAGAGGGCGACAGCTCAGCAATGCCTGCGGAATGAATGGCTGTGGACTCCCATCTCCGAACCATACAAGCTCACTCCTGAGGAAATTCAGCTGCAGCTCACAAAGAAGAACAGTAAAGGCGCAGAAAATGCTGAATTTTCTGCTGTTGAAGAAATTGAATCTGAGCAAAATGATGGCGACAGTGAATTCACTAGCGAGGATCTCGATGAATCTTCTCTTTCGTTTGACGAGGAGCATGATAATTATGGATACACGCATGTTCTGAATCTAGAGAAAGAAGGTTACATTCCTTGGGGCGGAGGTATCCGAGCTAATGAGCTAGATCAAGATCCGAACTGGCAATTTTATGATGTTTAATTTTTAAAGCAGCAGAGGGTTAAAAGAAGTGGGAATGATAAATCCATTTAGCGAAATTTCTTCTTAGTACATCTTCTATTTATTTAGGCAGCCTATTTTCGGAAGTAATAGCCTTGATTCTTAATTTGAAATTGATATTTCCTATTTACGTCTGTCACTAACGTTGGATCTCGAAGGAATGGCCTAAGCAGCCCTCATCTTAAGGTTTTGTGAAATTGTTAGTTCACCAGGCTAATCCAAAATATGGACAGCCGTTCGTAATCTCGAGCTTTTGATTCATCGCATTTAATTTGATTAATAAACTAAAATTAATTCCTGCTTAATTCTCAAAGAACCAAAAAAGAAATGGTGCTTCCAAGAGAGCATGACAAGACTTTTTCTGTCCCTCCTAAGATGGCTTTTCTGTATCAGGATTTTAAACATCGCACAGAAACAGCTTCCTATCGAATATTTGAAGCTGAAACTCAAGATTCATTGCAT